>Ga0206921_10023_pt1 | contig 44252 bp, 50 predicted proteins | sample Alteio_BWOrgHeat_66_FD_152930 | JGI IMG/M metagenome (GOLD analysis project Ga0206921, IMG submission 152930) | Enriched cells from forest soil in Barre Woods Harvard Forest LTER site, Petersham, Massachusetts, United States -... | ecosystem: Environmental > Terrestrial > Soil > Temperate forest >...
CTCTGAATGTCGTCCTCCGGCGTGAGAGCACGAATGTCATCGAAAAGCAAATTAGTACACTCGTTGAAACCAGCCCCCTTCGTGCCAATATCAGTGAGACATTTCCGACGGCTCAGAATAGAGAGCAGGGCGAGAAAGAAATGAATCATGATCGACGCTCAGGAGGCTGGTCTTTCGGGGTTCGATTCCACGGATGCGGAAGTGACACCGAAGGCAAAGCGGCGCAGTTTCAGCGCGCCTTATAAGAAGAAGATTCTTGCCGAGGTGGAGGCTGCCGCCGGCAGCGGCGGCATTGGAGAGACCTTCGCCGTGAGGGGATCTATTCTTCCACGCTGACCAGTTGGCGCAAGGAACGGGATGCAGCCGTGGACGGTGCGTTTCCCGGAAGCGCGGACCGGAGCCGAAACGCAATCCATTGGCCTCTGAGAATGAGAAGTTGCGGCGTCGTAACCAGCGCCTGGAGGATGATCTGCGCAAGGCCGAACTGATCATCGAGGTCCAAAAGAAAGTCGCCATGCTGTTGGGCCGGCCACTGCCACCGATCCCGGACAGCGAGAACTTCTGATGTCGGCAGTGGAAACGCTGAATGAGTTGGTCAGCGTGAATCGTGCCTGTTCCCATCTTTGCCTTCCCCGAATCTGGTCTTACCGCCGCCGCTGCTGCTGGGGCTTTCGCGTATCCGGCGCTCTCTCGTCAGCCTTTCAAGAGCGAAGTGGTAATAGTCCCCATTGACAACGTCGTTATAACGGCTGACAATCCTACAGTTCCACTAATAGGAGGAACTTTATGCCCAGAAGCTGTTACAGCAGGAGTGCTCAATTCCTGCTTCTCTCGTCCCTTTTCGCGGGTCTGGCGTTTGCAGCCCCAATACTGACCGTAACCGCGCCAGCTCCGCAGACTTTTGTCGAACAAAGAACCAATCCTTTGACCACTGTGACGTTCACGGTGACGAACAACAGCACGACCCAAGCTTACATACTCGATTTCGCGGCCGAAATCATCGCGCCCGTGCCGGGAGATCCGGACGATGTGGTGTCGAACAACGGAACGCTTTCCGCCTCGACGTTCATTAATCCGGGGGGCACGGGAACATACAGCTTCCAGGTGTTCAACCCGCTCGGCGATCCGACGGATTGTTGCGATCCGGGTCTCAATCCGATCAGCTTCTTCATCGAGATGAGTCCGATGCTTACGCAACCGAATCAAGCCACTGTCACGACCAACAACTATGGCTTCTTTTTCTTTCCGACCACCGGAAGCTCCACAGGCAGGGAAAACGCCGGCACGCTTAATGCGCTTTTGAACTGTAATACGGCGGCCGCCTGTTCCCAGGTAGCGACGAATATTGGGAACGGCAACCAGGCACTGCTGTTCAGCAACGGAGTTCTGGGGAATCCCTATCCGGCGGTTACATCCGTAACGGTGAACGATACGCCTGAGCCCGGTACTTGGTTGTCGTTTGCGAGCGGATGCTTCTTGCTCGGAGCCAGCCGCAAAATCCGTCAAGCGCAGTAGTTTCAACGTCGCTTCGCAACTTACGCTGACGCTTGCGGCCACGGTAGCGGAGTCCGCAAAATGGACTCCGAGTGGACTCCAAACCGCAGTGCAGGGAAGAGTTGGGGTCTGTAACTCTAATGGAATTTTGGTCGGGCCGGCGAGATCGAACTCGCGACCTCCTGCATCGCAAGAACTCTCTTCCTCCCTTTGGAGGATAATAAATCCGGTCCAGATAACCAGATACAGGAATTGAGCCAGACTGAACTGCGTAATGAAGTTTTGCTCTAAGTAACGAAAGGTGTCCTGAACAAACAATAATGGAGGGGGAACTATGAAATCCACCAAGACAGTTTTGGTCGCGGTCGGACTGATGCTGGCGTGCGGTCCCGCATGGTCCCAAACAGCCGCGCCCGCCCCGGCGCCGGCACGCGGGGCCCAGGTACCCCAGGCGAATTGGTGGTCTCAGGCGGTCGGTGAAAATGGGCCCACTCGCTTGGTGTGGGCTGCGCACAAGAATCCCGAAACGCCGTACAAGCCACCCAACAAGCCGATCTGGCATATCGCTGATGTTCTCAAGTCGCATAAGGGTCAGGCGCACTGGGAACAGAATGTGTTGCTGACCCGCGACTTTGACGGCCGTTATATCCAGATGGCGCCCGGCGACAAGAGCAAGTGCATCTTCTGGGCCGATGACCGCGCCTGGGGCTGGGTTTACAGCGGGCAGGTCAAGGTCACCATCGACGGCCAGGAGCCCAAGGTCGTGCCAAAGGGTTGGGTGTTCAATGTCGCGCCGCGCCTGTGCTACTGCCTGGAGACGGTTGGCAGCGAGCCAGTCGTGTATTACATCACCACGCCCGCGGGCCAAGTGCCATCCTATCCGGAGAATGAGACCCCGGCGCCGGTCAAGGGCTACACATACGAGAAGGTCAAGATCACTTCGACCGGCGGCTACGACTCGTTCAACATGCCCTTCTTCAATGTCGATGACTATGGGTCCTCAACCCGCACCGGCGAGCGTTTCCTCTATGACGGCCATACATCGTCCAACCTGAACATCGGGCCGCCGCTCACGCAGTTGCCGCCCTCCACGAGCTGGGGCCATTTCCGCGAAAACATGCCTGAGATCTGGCTTAATGTCTGGGGCAATGTCTGCGCCCTGATCTCAGGCGAGGGCGTGGTGCATGGGGAATATGGCGATTTGATCAATGCCAATGAGGAACGCTGGCACCGGGCCACAAGCTGCCCCAACACCGGCAGAAGCATACGCATGGCGATCACACCCCGCAGCAAGGAAGGCCAAGTGCATTATTTCCAGATCGATCAGCTGCCCGGGAATTGACGGCAGCTCATCCGCGCGAAGGTCCCAATTGGAAGCGGAACCTCGGCAAGAAGGCGAACCGGGCGAAGAAAGCGCCCAAATCGACCACGAACTCCGGCGCGCCGGAGGGAGAAAGCAAGACCAGCCGGGTGATCGCGACGGTTACCAAGGAATTGGTCGCAGGCCATCGCCGTCCAAGCTTTATCACTTACAACGCCCTCCCGGATTTACGTGGCAGGGCGTTTTCGTTTGTAGCAGATTCTCCGCCGGAATCAACCCTCTACTATCCCTTTCAGTGTCAGCGCATTCCGCACCGCATTCCCGCCGCCGTCGTTATTGAAGTACACGAACACGTCTCCGCCCATGCCCACAAACACTGCTTCAGAACGTGTACTTCATTCCGAGCTGCAACTGGCGCATGGGGATGCCAAACGCCAGGCTGTTGATGACACCGAAACCTTGGTGGGCCGCGGTCGGCTGGCCAGGAATCGCCGCGCCCGCCTGAATACTCCCATTGGGACCTCCCCAGTTCGGATGGTTCAACAGGTTGAACGCTTCCGCACGGAACTGAACCTGATGTTTTTCCTTGTATGGCATGCGGAAGTTCTTGTGTATTTCGGCATTGATGGCGAAAACCCCCGGCGCAAGCGCGGAGTTTCGTCCAACATTCCCGAACTGTCCCACCGGAGCCAGGACGAATGCGGCAGGGTTATACCACCCGTTTGGAGTCTGATTTGCCGCCTTAACACTCTGACCTGTCACGTAGTTCGGCCGGTCGTACCCGCTTTGGGTCAGAGAGTTGTCCAGGCTGCCTATCGTGATTGTTTGCGGCAGCCCGCTTTGAGCCGTCAGGATCCCGCCGACCTGCCAGCCGCCAATGAGAGCGTTCGCCACGGAATTATCGATGTTGAGCCGTTTTCCTCTACCGATTGGAAGCTCGTAAAGGGAAGAGACCACGAGGCGATGGCGGGTATCGAACGAGGAAAAGCCGCGCTCGCACCGGATGCAATCGCTGTTCTGCGGGAACAGCGTGTCATAACCCTGGATTCGAATAGCGCTGGTGTCATCGATCGATACCCCATAGGTAAAAGCGGAGATCAGGCTCAGGCCCCTGCTGAAGCGCTTGGTGACCTTCACGGCAAGCGAGCTGTATTCGCCGTTACCCATGTCTTCGACTGACTGAATAAATGTATAGTCGCCGAACGGAAGATGCGAGGAAGCGAGTCCGGTAGATGAGGGTACTCCCATATTTTGATTCCAGAAGCCCGCCATATGGCGGCTTAGTGATCCAAGATACCCAACTTCGACGGCCCAGCTTTGGCCGAACTGGCGCTGGATATTGAGCAGGTACTGCATGGTGTAAGCCGTGTGGTGGTTGGGGTTGTCAGAATAAGCGTAAGGCGCTCCTACCGGAACCGTTGCACCAGAGGTCGAAGGGAAGGCATTGTTATAGCCGAACGGCACGCCACCGGTTGTTGCACTCCCGCTGTCAGCTATGATCGAGTTGCGGACAGCAAGATTGCGGCCAAGATCGAAATATGGGGAATTGGCGTTATCCTGGCTGAAGAATGTTCCGAAGCCGGTCCGGATGACCGTTTTGGAATCGGGTGAATAAGACACGCCGAAACGGGGCGCGAAGTCTGTATGCCGCGTACCCATGAGCTGGTTGGGCAGAAGCCCGTTACTGCACACCGCCGGAGTTTTGGTCCAGCGGACGGCGATGGGGGGATTGGCGGTATAGGGGTCCGAGCAGTTGCCTTGCCGGACAAAGTACGGCCAGTCCGATTGCGGTGCGCCGGCAGTGAAGTAGATATGCGGTACATGGACAATAAACAAATCGTTGATGGAATCTGTGAACGGCGGCGTCAACTCATACCGCAAGCCCAGTGAGACGGTGAGCTTGGGTGTAACCTTCCAGGTATCATCGACGAAGGCAGCTTCGGTATTGCGGTAGAACAGCACATTGGCGGCGGCCACGGCTACCGTGGATTGATAGATATCCCCCAGCAGAAATTCGGCGAAGGCATCGCCGCCGGTTTTGGTCGGGCTCAGGGTCGCGTTGGCCTGGAACGAGTATTGGCCGCGAGAGTATTGATTGCCGAACTGATTGAAATTCTGGCGACCGTATTCGAAGCCGAATTTGAAGCTGTGCTTGCCCTTGTTCCAGGAAAGGTTGTCGATGAACTGCAGGGTGTTGTTGCTGTTCTGGTAAGGGCCATCGGAATTATCACCGAAGCCGCTGTAGCCATTCAAGGTCACGCTCGGGATGCCCCAGGTGACTGGAGGGCCCGGCGCCAGATTGGGAAGGTTCAGATCGGCGACGTAATTGGTAGCGAACGCCCCGATAGCAGTGAGGGCATTATAGAACCGCGAGTAGCCAAAGCGCGCCTCGTTAACAATTTTGGGCGAAAGGATGCGCGTGTTCGAACCAAGGTACTGTTCGTAATTCGTGGTGATCTTGCTCCCGCTGGCATTGATGGTCTGCTGTGATTGCACTTCATCGCCCCAGCTATAACGCCCGGTCCATTGCGATTTAGAGGATTCCACGAAATCCATTCGTACGACGAACCCATCGCGGTCGAAGGGAGAGCCGCTGTTCTGGACGTAGTTGTTGGTCAGGCCCGGAAGCGTGGACGAGTTGTAGTACTTCAGGAGCTGCTGCGAGGTCGAACTGATCTTGCTCGGCGCGATTATGTTTCCCTCGAATGGCTGTTTGGTGGCGGGATCGTAAATGGTGTTTGCCAGCTGGCTGAAATTGCCCTGGAACATCTGAGGAGTTGGCACGTTATAGACGCTCTGTTGAGTCTGCCGCTGCCTCAGCCACTCATAGTTCGACATGAAGAACAATTTGTTCCTGCCGTTGAAGAGTTTGGGAATGACGACGGGGCCATCGATTTCGTACCCGTAGTCGTTCCACTTAAAAGGCGAGACGCCGGGCTTCGTAGCAGTGAACTGGTATGGGAGCGCGTCGAAGGCATTATTGCGGACAAACTCGAAGAGGGAACCGTGCCAGGCGTTGCCGCCGGATTTCGTAAGCACGTTGATCTGCGTTGCTTCATGGCCGAATTCGGCGGGATACACGCCGGTCTGAACCTTGAATTCCTGTAAGGCGTCGATCGAAGGAAGAACGATATAGGTGTTGAAATTGGGATCGGTGTTGACGACGCCATCAAGGGTGTAATAGTCATAGACGATGCGGTTGCCGCCGGCCGAGATCGCCTGGTTAGAACGGTCCGCACCCTGACGCGACTGGGCCTGACCGGATGGGGGCGCAAGGTTGCTGACATTCGGAGACAGCGTCACGAGATTCAGGTACTGGCGCCCGTTGAGTGGAAGCTCTGTAATACTTTTGGTCTCGATCACCGTGCCGACGGTAGCGTTTTCGGCTTGCAACAGAGTAGCGGTGGCCGATACCTCAACTGATTCCGAAACCGAGCCGATTTGGAGCGTCAAATCCAGGCGCAGGGACTGCTGCACCTGCACCTCAACGTTGTTAGTGCTCGCCGTCTTGAAGCCCGGATGTTCGACTCTCACGTTGTAGCCGCCAGGCGGCACCGACGGGAAGGTGTAAAGACCCTGTTCATTGCTATTCGTCGTGCGGGCAGCATTGGTTGCTGTGTTGGTGAGAGTGACGACAGAGTCAGGTACTCCGGCTCCACTCGGATCTACCACTTGTCCTGTGATTTCGCCGAGTGTCTGGCCCATGAGCGACAGCCCGGAAAGAAGAAGTACCGCGGCAAACGACTTGGTTCGCATATCGATTTCACCCCGTTGGAACTTGCTCTCGCAAGAAAAACTTGTTCTGGAGTATATACCTTTTCAATAACGGTAGGGGCGCCTGCGCCCGACGCTCGAAGCGGGCGCGGTATAATGCCGATCCCGAACTTGCCGGCAGGCCGCGAATCTCATAAACGCCAAGCCTGTCTCCGGCAACAACAGGCATTCAGCTTGTGATCGCGACTATCACGTGCTCAGCCGAAGAATCCGTCATCCGGCGGAACTGCTCTACCTGGGAAACGTGAAGTGCTCCCGATGGCTGCCGAGAACAAATAGATCATCCGTGCGAGCTACCGAATCTGATGGTACGTCTGGAACGACATCGGGATCTGTCAGGCCGGGTGCGTTCTCCTGAGCCTCGAGCAACCGGGCAAGGTCGATGTCATCGAAGCCGACCAGACCGAGATCAAAGGCTTCTTCATGCAGTGTCCCCAGTTCGATGCGCATCAGTTCTTCGTCCCATGTGGCTCCGGTAATCGCCAGCTGGTTGTCCGCAATCACAAGTGCGCGTCGCTGTGCCGGCGACAGATGTCGCAGCACACCGGCACTTCTTCCATGCCTAACTTCCGCGCGGCCGCGAGACGCGCGTGGCCGACAATGATGTCGTCGTCGGCTCCGACAAGGATCGGATTTGTCCATCCCCATTCGCGCATGGACGCCGCGATGTTTGCGACCTGTTCCCGGCTGTGCGTGCGCGGGTTGCTGGCCCGCGGAATCAGGCGTTCGATCGGCCAGCGCTCGATCAGAATGCCGATTTCAACTGCCGGAGCCACTTTCGGGGACTTGCCCAAGCCCTTCGATAGCAAGAATCGAAATCAGTCGTCAGCAGTCAATGCCGAACATAGGCGCGGAAACCCATTGCATCTCTGGTTACTCAGTATTCGCAGCCGAGAACGATATTGCGCCTTCAACCCGCAACAGGCTCAAACTGATAGACAACGACGAACGTCGGCTCCATGTGAATCGTTAGACCGGTTGTGTTGAGTGCGACAAAGGTCTGGGAAACCATTTTGTTGTCCGACTCGAGCAACCCTCCAGTTCCAACATCATGATCGAAGGCTGCACGGCAGGCCGGCGAAACGCTGGTTATAACATTCTGCAACCAGACAAAGGAATTGTCGTACCCTACTGAGATTCGTGCACTGCCGTCGGGCTTCGTCGACTTTAATCCCCATCCGATTTCGCAAGAGCTACCACTTGGCGGAACTCCTGATTCCGGCCAGCCAATAAAGTCGCCGTAGACCCGCAGGATCCGAACCAGGTGCTCGGCTGGAGGTGAGAAGGTGGCGATGTTCTGTGCAAAATCGGCGGTTCCCCAAGTACCGGGGCGCGTGTCGGGTGTTCCCAACAGATTGACCGAGAAGTTCAAGGCGGTCGAGTAAGGGCCCAGATTTGCCATTAGCTCATTCTGACTCATACAGCCAGCAGTGAAATTGCTATCCAGGGATGCATGTTCCCTGCCGGCACCTCGGCGATAGCGAAAAACTGATGCGTCAGCCGTGGCTCTCTTTCGCGGCATCGGACTGGCGCAGTCTCTCCCCCGCTGCTAAAGGACATCGGGCAAGCCCGGTCAGCGCGTACATCGTCCGGCCGCCTACTCGGGTCGGATGGGCGCCGATGGCCGGCGCGCGACGCAAACTTCATACGCCGATCGGGTTTGTTGCATTGCATGCCTGCCGGTTCATGCCGCAAGTAAATGCAGAGCCAACGATCGCCCTGACAGCCAAGAGGAACGCGATGTCGGGTTTTGTCAGGTATTTGTCAGTCGTTTGCCCTGTCTGTCCGGCTCGATTTGCGTGACGAAATTGTCCGGCAGTCCATCGCTCTCCCGCACCGTCCGTCGAAGCTTTCCATCCGCATCGAGAAGCACCATGCCGCCCAGTCTTGTACCGATCGCGAGCACATCGCCGGGAAGGCGGGCCATCGAGTAGACAGAATTTTTGGCGAAAAAGGCATCCGCGCCGGTGGGGAAAGGCTGCAATACGCCTCGGCTAAACTTGAAGAGGCGTGTCAGTCGAATCGGTAGGCTTCCCCGGCCGGCGTTCGTTTGCAGAGATTGTGCCGACGCAAGCAGCGTCGTCGTCCCGTCAGCAAGAAATGCAGTTACACCCCCACGTTTGAAATCCTCCCCGCCGGGTAGTTTTTCGATTCCATTAGTCCCGAGGCGCACCAACCCGTCTTCATCGGTTGAACAATATAGATGGTTGTCCACGAGAAAAGCATTACCGAACGTTGTTCTGGGGCGCCAGACCCTGATCTTTCCATTGGACTGCAATAGAAAAATTCTTTGATAACTACTGAAATAAGCTCCTTCTTTTGATGGCAAGATTCGCCAGACGTTCCTGAATTGGCGATCATCCGCAGGGCCACTGTCCAGCAGTGAAACGAACCGCTTGCCACCCTTGCCGTCATCTGCCATCTTGCCGAATACGCCGACCCCCCGACATAAGTTTGTCCCAAGGCATCAATGGCCAGCGATCTCACCGCGGAATGATTCGGAAGCTGAAGCAGTGTCCAGGTGGTGCCGTCGAACTCTAACAGGCCCTCGTTATTGCCGAAGTACATTACCCCGTTGGGGGCTTCAGCAATAGCCCAGTTTTGAGGCGAAGCGCGGTACTGTCGTGGGGAATATCGTTGAAAATTCCAAGCTCCCGTCTCCGGGTGCAGTCCCGCCCAAAGATCCCCGGCCCAGAAAAGAAAAAGAGCGATTGCCGCTATAGCCAATTTATTTCGCATCGGGGATCCCTCCCTTCCGGCGTGTGAAAAAAGCCACTGGGGACTTCTTTTGGTCTCTTTAACACGAAATCATGGGCGCCTTTTCGCACTCCAGTAAATGCGATTTCTCCGTGACCTTGCTTGCGACAGTATCACAGAACTGGCTCGCGGGGGATACACGTCGGAATGAGTCTTGGGCGCCGATGTCGTTAGTCCGACTTCTGAGCGCCCAACGGCGGAGATTACTCTTGAGTGAAAAATGCCATCCAAATAGTTGCCGCTAGAACTTCGTAGCTAACGACCGATGTCGTAGGTCGGCCCGCTCTCCCGTTGCACCTGTGCGAAGAGATCTTTCTGGGTTTGCGTTCGAAAATGGCTGTGATGGTGGCGCAAATTGGCGCGATCCGGACTGCGGCCGGCGCACCGCGGAGCGGCCTGCGGACGGAGTAGATCTTAATTGCGCCAATTGGCGAACGGGAATGATCACCCCCTTAGAGGTTGGTGTAATCGCTGGCGGATGTGTCCGGGCGTTATCCCATTGAGTTGCAAACTACGATAGCGACGGCCTCAGCGTCGGTTACGGCGGCGGAGCGTGTCAACAAGAGTGAGACACAGTTGGAAATAGTTTAAGGAGTATTTTCCTTGTTGGAAGCCGGCGGATTGATCCAGACGGCCTCGGGCAAGGAAGGATGAAGCTGAGGTCTGCGGACGAAGCGTTCAGGATGGGCTTGGAAGGCAAATCGAGAACGGCTTGCCGTTTCGAGATGAGTTGAGAGCCAGGCCGTAGTGAACGGTTGCAGGGGTCAGCAGTTGCAACCCCGAATGATGATGCTGGTGGTTGTACCAGGGAAAGAAGTGCTGACAGAAACGGCGGGCATCTGGATGGAACCGAAGCGGTCGGGGTAGTCGGGCCGATATTTCATGGTCTTGAAGTGAGCTTCCGAGAACGGGTTGTCGTCACAGACATGGGGACGGCTGTGGGTTTTGGCGACGCCGAGGTCGGCGAGCAGCAGGGTCAGTGATTTCGAGGTCATCGAAGAACCACGATCGGCGTGGATGGTCAGCTGGCCGGCCACGATCTTCTGCTTTTCGCAGGAGTTCTCGATGAGTTGTTTGGCAAGGGCCGCAGTTTCGCGACAGGCGATCATCCAGCCGGTGACGTAGCGGCTGCGGTACGTCGACGTCACAGGCAATGACCTTCAGCGTGAGTTTCATCTGGCCCGCTCTCAGCCCCGGCATCTGGCACTCCAACCTAAGGCTCCAACGATTTCGCCGCGCGCCGGCCTGGAAGGTGTTGCCGATGCTTTACTGTCCGCCCAACACTCGATCGAGATGTTCCGGCGATCCCTCCCAGAAGGCTTTCCGCGACGTTGCCTTGATCGGCTCTCCAACCGATTGACCAAGATCCTCTCAGAGGTCCGCAAACTCAACCCCGAAGGATAACGGGCAGAGATTGGCCGGATAAGCCGACTACGCGTCAACTTACCGCGCGCAACGCCGTGTTTCGCCCGCTTGGCCAATTCAACCTAATCGGTCGGAGACAACTGTCGCTTTATTCGCGAAAGTGCGAGCATGCTTACCAACGGCAGGGCAATATGCAATATGATCAACCACCACAAGCTGCCTGTGGCGGCGTAACCAGTCGTGAACAGAAGGGCAGAAACCAAACTCCCCATCGTCTGCGTCACGGTTTTGCAACCGTGGGACAAGCCATACGCGATGCTACTGGCGGCGACCGAAGGCACCAAACCAATGATTGGGGAAAGGCAAAATAACAAAAATCCCCGGTACAGGACCTCCCAACCGAAGCCCGCCACGATTGCAAAGACGACGAAGGATCGCAACTCGTCCCGAGATTGCGGCAATATCGTGTCTGCCTGACCACCAGGCTGTGCCGCCTTTTGCACGTTCGACTTCGCGATCAGTGCTAGGAAAACGATGCCAGGAACAAACAGAGCGACCAGAAATCCCGCGATTGCAGAATCGGTGGTTGGAGCGGCCAGTCCGAGTTGCGCGAATCCTCTCGAACCAGACACCCAATCTACAAAGAGAAACATCAGAAAAATGGCAATGACCGCGATCGACTTACGATAGCGTTTGCGCTTGTCGACTGAGGTCTGGCCCGTCAAACAGCCGCGCAACAGGGCATAACCCGGCATGCCAAACAGGAGCGCAGAAGCGAGCAGAAAATCGAGAATGTGAACGGCTGCTGAATTGTAACTTCTCACTGCAACAATCCTGAACCGTTACCACCGCCGCCAATCTCATCGAACGCAGTCTCTTAGGAATTCCGTCTGAAACCGGCTTGACCGAAGGTAAATGAATATGTCTAAATACCGAGTGTAAGGAATTATACCGGAATGTGAGCGATAAGGCCGGTAGTAGCTATGTGTGGGCCGCATCCGGCGCGCTTCCGCCAAGCGGCGTCTGGAAGGCATTCTTCGAGTAGGCGACTACCGGAGTCTGTGGAATGGGCTCCAGTAGGACTCCAAATCGCTGGTTCTGAGGATTTACGGGGGTAAGTGTTCGAGGAATTTTGGTCGGGCCGACGAGATTCGAACTCGCGGCCTCTTGCACACCGTGCAAGAGCTCTTTCCGGCACTCTGTCTTCATGCTCCAGTCGCGTTTGTGACATGCACGCCTGTCCGTGCATGCATGAAGTGAACTGACGAACTTGTACCGGACCCGGACGATCGCCTGTCGTGCCGTTCCGGTTCCGACGGTGTCGACGGTGATGCCGTCCACCAGAACCTCCACGAGTTGCCGTTTCATTTCCCAGGTGACGCCGGCGTCCAGCTTCTCGCGTAGCTTTTCCAGCAGCCCGGGAACGCTGGCAAGGGCCGCAGCTTCCTCCTCGGGCTCAGGGTCGCATGCCGCGGCCAGACGGGTGCGGAGCGACTCCTCTTCGGCGGCGATTTCATCCAGTTGGGCGTCCAGTGCAGGCTCATCGATCCGTCCCTTTCGGAACAGCCCGAGCACGCGCGCGCGTTCTTCCGCTTTCGTCGCCAGCGTCATCTCGAGGCTGCGGCGATCGAATTTGGGAGCGCGATTGTGCCGCCGGGCAGCGATCTTCTGGCGGAGGATCTCCGCGACATCCCCAGGGTTCCGTAGGAAATCCTCGATGTCATTCCAGATCGCATCTTCGAGGAAGATGCCGTTTACGTCCTTCGCGGGGCAGCGGTGTGCGTCCTTTCCGTAGATCCCCCGGGTGGCGTGTTTACCGTTGCAGCGGTAGTAGGAATCAACTTTGCCACTCGGGCGAATTGTGTGCGTACCGATGAACGTCAGTCCGCACAATCCGCACTTCGCCATCCCCCGGAGCAGGTACCGATGTTTGTTGCTGCGGATGCCAAACAGAAAATTCGATTTCAGGACTTCCTGCGCTTTCTGCCACATCGCTCCGTCTACTATGGCCGGTACTTCGCGGATAATAGTCGGGCGCTCGGTCTTGCTCCGCTTGCCGTATTCGTGACGGCCCATGTATGTCGAGTTGATGAGCATGTTCCGGACTCGCCCCGCCCGCCAGAGTCCTGATGTCTTCTGTTTACGCTTGCCCCGGAGCAGCAGACGTCCGTCGCGCGCGTATGCGCAAGGAACCCGGAGAATGTTGAGGAAGTCGGCGATGCGGACGCATGTAGCGCGCTCGGTCGCCGCCATTCGGTACACCCGTCGGATGACTTCGGCCTCCGAGAGCCCCGCGCCTGGGATCTTTTCTTCCGAAACAACGATGCGCGCCTCTTTGTCTTCGCCCTCTTTCCGGTAACCATACGGAACAATCCCGCCGAGCCAGGCTCCAGCCCGAGCCAGCCTATCCGTTCCAGCCATCGACCGCTCTCGTATCTGGTCGCGCTCGTGGGCCGCGAAGCCGGAGAGCATAGTCAGCATCAGGCGTCCGGTCGCCGTAGCCGTGTCGAATTCTTCCGTCATCGAACGGACGCGGACACCATGCTTTTCGAGTTCGGCTACGGCGTTCAGAATTAGCCGGGTGTCCCGCCCTAGGCGGTCGAGCTTGTAGATCAAAAGCTGGTTGAACTCACCCCGGCGGGCCGCGTCGAGAATCCGCTGGCCTTCCGGCCGCTTTTCGAGAGGGACTGTGCCCAGATGCCATCGTCGGCGTAAACCTTGTGGACCCGAAGTTCGTGCAGATCGGTATATTTGGAGCCGAATTCCCGTTGTGTATCGATCGACTGACGTTCGCGCTGTTCCTCGGTTGAAACGCGGAGGTAGAGGGCGACGCTGCCGGCGGCGGCTTTAGATCGGGAATTGGCGGACGTTTCACGCATGGGAAGTCCACCCATTCATGCCTCTGTGGCGCGACGAAGGCAAGTCCATCAGAAATCCAGAAGCCGGGCCAGAATGGCGGCAAGTTGTTCGAGCTCGAGGGTGTCGCCTCCTGTTGTCCGGACTAGGATCGGCGCCGGGGCGGCAGTTCGGGCGATGGGCGTGTCAATAGCGATGACATCGTGGCTGGCGCGCAGGTGATCCGGAACGGACATTGCGTTCTCCGAACCTCCCACAACGATGTCCGCCCTGCGGTCGATCTGCTGTCTGGCGAATGATGATGAGCGGAATTCGCCGCTCGCAGACTATATACGCCAAAAGAAGCGAAAGTGTCCGCCGTCGCCGTCGATAAACAGACTCGACGCGCCAATGTACCGCTTGGGACTTCGCTCTTGTGGATGGAGGCATCGTCCATTCCGGTAACGGACATCACAAGCGGAATGGACGGACCCGTCCCCGCGGGGGGCTCCTCAATTTCCGACGAGCCCGTCATCCGACCAAAGCAGCGAACATCTCGTTACGTTCGGATCTGCCATTAGTGGTGCGAAGGGGATCTATCACCAGCGATCGTTTTGCATCGGGAAAGTGTATATGAAACTCCAATGAATGGGCTGCGCAGCATGTCCCGATTTGCCATCGTATACTACATTCTCTTGCTCCTGGACATCCGATCGATGCGGAAGAAGCTCTTACATTTCGCCAACACACAACGAGCTGCTGGTACACCGATAGGCTGCAGCGCGGGGCGTCAGGAATTGCCGCACATATCGACCGGGGCTCAGGATAACGACTACGCGGAGTCTACCTCCGCGGAGTTCGAAGCTTCCGAGGGCAGACCGCGACTGATCTTCCTGAACTATATGTCCATCTGCTTGGGAACGCAAGAAGTTGACACCCTAATGGGTTTTGATCATGCCCCGCATTTTCATTAGCTATCGACGCGCCGACAGCGCGCCGTACGCCGGGCGTATCTATGACCGCCTAGTAAATCAGTTCGGCGGCGATTCTGTTTTCATGGATGTCGATTCGATTCGGCCCGGCCTCGACTTCGTTCATACTGTCGAAGCTGCAAGATATGATGTGATGCTCGTCGTCATCGGAACAGAATGGCTTTCAGCACGCGATAAGGATGGCAGAACGCGTCTTGATAATCCTCACGATCTCGTGCGCAGGGAGGTTGCGTCGGGACTCAATCAAGGCGCCATCTCGGTAATTCCAATATTGGTCGGCGGCGCCAGTTTGCCCTCCGCCGAGGAGTTGCCCCCGGACCTGATGCTCCTCAGTCGCCGGCAGGCTATAGAAGTCAGCCACGCAAACTTCCATCGGGATGCGGATGGACTGATCCGGGTTCTCGGAAACCTACAGTCTGCCGCTTTCACGGAACCCCTCAGGCCCTCTTCTATCCGGTTGCTGACGGCCCTAGTGAGCTGTCTCAGTCATTCTGAAACCTTGATGCGGCGCTTGGGATCGGTGTAGGTCCAGCGAAAGGGTTTGGCTGATTTGGCGTAAGCCTGAATGTATTTTCGGATCTTGCGCGACAGATCGGCGACAGAGGTAAAGACGCCGCGGTCGATCACATCACGCTGGATTTTGGCAAACCACAGTTCCACCTGATTCAGCCACGACGAGTAGGTCGGTGTGAAGTGGAAGTGAACGGTCGGGTGCTGCTGCAGAAACTCCTGTACTGCCGGAGTTTTGTGAGCAGAGAGATTATCGAGCACGATATGAATCTCTTTGGCCCAACGTGTTCTGTCCACGATATCGGTCAGGAACTCGATGAAATCAGCGCTGGTGTGCCGGCGCGTCGTCTTGCCTTCGATCTTTCCAGTCTTCACATCCAAAGCTGCATAGAGCGACAGCGTGCCGTGCCGGTAGTATTCAAAACCATGCCGTTCGGCGCGTCCCGGCGAAAGGGGCAGCACCGGAACCAGCCGGTCCAGAGCCTGAATCGCCGTCTTCTCATCCACACAAAATACAGCCGCATGCTGAGGCGGATTGATATACAGGCCGATAATATCCGCTGCTTTCCGTTCGAAATCCGGATCGTTGCTGGCCATATACCGATCCAGTCGATGCGGCTGCAGCTTGGCCTGGGTAAGAATGCGCTGCACTGTTGCGTGGCTCATCCCCAGATCAACTGCCAGCTTGCGGCATGACCAATGCGTGCTGCCGTCGGGCGGCTTCTGTTGCACACGCCGGGCCACGCGGGCCTGCACTGCGGCAGTCGCGGCCCTCGGCCGACTGCCTTTATGCCGCGCTTCCAAACCGTCGATGCCGGCTTCTTCGAAGCGCTTCTTCCAGACGGCGATTGTCTTTTTCGATGTGCCGAGGGTCGCTGCAACCTGCGCCCACGTCGAGCCCTCCGCCAGCGCCAGAATCAGCTTTGCGCGAAAGACATCGCCCGCTGGCAGCGTACGCGACTGCGCCCATCTGGTGAGCTCTTCACGTTGACTCTCAGTGACCTTCAATTCTCCATAGCGTGCCACAACATCCAGGCGCACGCCTACTGCAAAAGGTTACCTAATCGCTGAGACAGCTCACTAGTTTGGGTACAGCTTGCAATCGCTCTGCTGCTGATGTCGTTTGTGCCGATCTTGCCCGAGTTACGTTCCGCCTGGGTGCTCCCGCTGCTGCTGGGCCTAACGCTCGGATACTTCAGTTTGCGCTGCGATCTCGTTGCCGGCTGGATATTCGGATGCATTTTTATGCCTGCCGCAGCCGGAGTCTTCGGAGCCGGTTGGGCACCCCCTGAATTCGCTACCGATGCGGATGAAAACATCGGTACCTGGATTCTGAGCGCAATCGCCATGAGCGTGGTTGCGTTCTGGGTGTCGCAGTCGCTTCGGAATCGGACCCTCTCGATACAGACCCAACCCCTCATTGATCAGATAAGTACCAGATCGCTGACCGTGGTTTGGATCTTTGGGTGCTTGCTCTGCCTCCTATCGTTCAGTTCTACGTTCCAATCCATCATTACTCTGGGTGGACTGGTATTCACCGCATCCTTGGCGTTTTGGACAACCAGTCGGTTGCGCCGACTACCGCGGCCCATCCCCGTGTCGAGTGCTCGGTTGTCTATCGCACACGCGGCCGCTTGTCTCGCGGCGGCCCTCTCATGGTGTATTTTCGCGCTATGGCCGGGGGGACCGGCACTTTTTATTCTGCGATTCATCTGTGTTGTGGTCCTCGCGACCGGAGCGATAACAATTGCCGTAGCCGCTAAAGGTCGAACTCAATGGAGCACCCTTCTCGGCTTTTGCGGTTTGATCGGGTTAGGTCTCTTCTCCAGCGCTAATGTCTCCATCAGAATTGATGACCAGGCCGGCGCCGTGGTACCCAATGCGACGGTCAGCTTCGACGGTTCGGCCTTCTCGTCGAAGTCCGATGAGCGGGGAGTTTCGATTTTTCCTTTCATGGCTGTCGGTCCTTACGATGTGCTTGTGACCGCACCCGGCTTTAAACCTGCTCTTGAAAAGTCTGTCGCGTTTCCGCTGCTGCCGTCATCGCAAACGATCAAACTAGTAGTTGGCGCGGGTTCGGTGACTTCTGACATTGACACAGACTCCGTCCATGAGGTACTCTCCCTCGCGCCGTTTTTTCTCGTGACCTTGATTTACTTATTTACCGTTCTTCACGAAGCTGTCAGAGTCAGGCACATCGCCAGGTAATAACGGCGTCGCCCATCGGAAGCATGGTTCATTCTGTGCTGGACAAGACTTGACCGTGCACTCGGTGCTGTCGGATGAGGTCTCGGGACTGCTTCGGCGGTCCGGTTGTCGCTGGCAGGCACGCCGCGAACATTGCTGCGATCGAAAGTTGGTCAGGCAAGAAGCCGATACCAGCCAACCGCAAAAGGCGCCGAAGGAGGAGACGACGAAATCGCCACGCCTAGTCTGCTCGCCTGCAGGTCAATGGAACGCCCAATCTCCAGCGACAGAGGAGAAGATGGTGCGTCCCACTCGAACCTGATCGTTACCGGACCTTCATTCTGGACTCTGTAGACGTGAATATCCCTAAGGAAATCAAATTGATTGATTCCCCCGGGGCCATAGAAAAAAACTGCGTTCCTGACAACAGGAAATGCACAGTCCGGCCCGCACGCCAACAACTTGGGAAAAACGCGCCTCTATCTTCGTCGTATCAGGAGAGTACCGAAATCGAAGCGAATGGCCAACGCGCAGAACCCCACCTACGGTATCCCGTAGGTATGCACTACAGGGATCGCGGTGAACGCGCCATTGGGTGCAAATTGAAGGGTCACAGCAGCAGATGCGAGAAATCCTCCCGTCACCTTGATTTGACCATCTATGCCAGCAAGTTCTGGATATTCGTCCACCAGGGAGAACCACACCAAATTCATCGCGGCGACAGTTTTGATGAATGTGCGGCGAAGGTTTCCATCACTGTCATAGGCGTCAAATCTGTAGGTGGTCGGCCCGCGGTTTGATGTGTTGACCACACCGATACCAGGATATTTGCCGCCACGGTTGTCGAAAGGAATGATCCACTCATCTTCCAGTCCATCAACAAACGGGACAGAGGTCAGGAAATCGGGGCGCCCTGTCAACTGTTTACGGAATGTGGTGAACGAGTGGTAAATACCCCAGGAATTTGAATTTGGAAGATCGAGAATTGCCCATCCCAATATCTGGGGTGTATTGAGAACTTCGGTTTCTACAGACAACATTTGTCCCGGTTTCAGATTGACAGGAATTTGACTAAGAGTGCCATAGTTCTTAAGTGGCACTTGCCAATCCACTCCATCGGATCTGATAAAGCGCAAAGTACCAGAAGTCGGTTCGGGCACGGTGGATCCCGACTGGTAGTAGTCGACGTTAATGAATGTAAACTGCTGGCTCCATCCCTCGCCAATAATGACAAGAGGCTGAATTGACGGACCAATTGTGTAGGCGGATGTGTGCGGTTGCGGTTTTTGGCCAAACGCAAGCGCTGACAACAACAAAATCAGGCAGAGAGTGCGAATCATATACAGCCCTCTCTACCTTGATGACCCGCTTTCGCTGGGGGCCGGAAAATATTTTACGGCTAATTTCGGATACTTCGGTATCCTGGGATGAACCCCGTCCCTATCGCCTCGAATGGGCACAGTCTGATACGAGAGTTCTTGGAGGCTGAGAGATCGGTTGACGTTTCACGCATGGAGAGTCCACACATTCATCCCTCTGTGGCGCCGCAAAGGCAAGTCCATCAAAGTTCACTGAGAAGTTCGGCCCAAATGGTGTGCAATGGGCCAACACTGCCACGAGTTTATCGCAAATCGCGCGAACGCGCGGCGATCTTGCCCAGGCGGAACGGTATCTCGACCAGGTGCTTGAGGTCCGGCGGAAGTCGCAGCTGGACAGCTTGTTCCTTTCGAGCAGTCTCAACGGGCTCGGAAATCTACACAAGGCGCGCGGCGAACTGGCGCGAGCGGAGAGCGAATACCGAGAAGCCTTCGCGATCAATGACAAACTTGCGCCCGAGAGTCGCGAGGTAGCGGGGACGCTCGAGAATCTCGGTGGGGTCGCGCAGTTACGCGGAGACTGGGAGCTGGCTCTCGATTATTACCGGCGGTCAGTCGGGATTTTGGAGAGAGTCTCGCCGGGAACGGTGTACTGGGCGAAGGCGCTGGCGAATCTGGCACAGGCGCTCGAACACTTCGAGAAGTTTGACGAGGCAGAATAGCAATACCGGAGCGTGCTGAAGTCGTTCGAAGCGCAAGCGGTGAACGCGCTTTCGATCGCACAGATCAGGGAAGCGCTGGGCGAATTGCAGGAGCACCGGGGACAGGGCGCGCTGGCGGAAGAATCCTATCAGAACGCGTTCGAGATTTTGAGCCGCGAAATTCCGGGCGGCCTTGCCACCAGCGAGGCGGCGCTCCACCTGGCGGACCTGGCGCGGCGCGAGGGCCAGTGGGAACGGGCAGAGAACTACTACCGGCAAAGTCTCACGATCGGCGAAGCGCTCGCGCCTTCTGAAGAGGAGGTCGCACGCCCGTACTACGGACTTGCTCTGACGGAGCAGCATCGGGTGCCGAAAGGTGAGCCGGCGCCGTTATTCGAACGCGCGCTGCGGGCGATCGAGAAAGGGGCTCCGGAGGCGGGCGGCTCCGAAGAGTCGCAAGCCATGCAGCGCGCCGGATGCGCCGGTTTATCAGGACTACCTGCTCGAACTCTTGTCCGAGAACCGGTGGGCCGATGCGTTTGCGGTGCTCGAGCGATCGCGCGCGCGGACGCTGTTGCAGATGCTGGCAGAGCGGGATTTCGAGTCGAAGGACGTGCCCGACGAACTCGACGTCGAGCGCCGGAAGAATGCCGCCGATTACGATCGGGTCCAAGAGGAGGTGGCCGGCCTTTCACCGGCGAGGGACAAGCCGGCGATTGCGGCGTTACAGGCGCGCTTGCTCGAGTTGACGGCGGAACGGGCCAACATCATCGGCAAGATCAAGCGCGGGTCGGTACGATATGCGGAGCTGCACTATCCGTCGCCGCTCGATCTCGAAGGAGCGCGGGCGGCCCTCGATCCGCAGACGGCTCTCGTTTCGTATGCGGTAACTCCGCGGCAAACGCTGCTCTTCGTTGTTTGGCCGAAAGGTTCGCCGCGCGCGATTTCGGTATTCGCAATTCCTGTAACGGAAGCGGCGCTGCGTGAGAAGGTACGAAGCTTTCGCGAAGCGATCGGCGCGCGGACGTTCGCGAGCCAGACGTTGGCGGCGCAAAAAGGGCGGGCGCTGTACGACTTGTTGCTGCGACCGGCTGAATCGGCTCTAATCCCAGCGAAGCGTTTGTTGATTGTGCCGGACGGCCCGCTCGACGGTCTGCCCTTCGCGGCTCTGCGGCGCAGCGCCAACCAGTGGTTGATCGAGTGGAAGCCGTTGCACAGCGCGCTGTCGGTTACGCATTATGGAGAATTAAAACGGTCGCGGAGGCCCGATGCGAGCTACCACGTCGCGCTGGCTGCGTTCGGCGACGCAAGCTACGCGGCGAACTCCGAGTCCCCTGCAACATCGCCGACCGCTGTGAGCGGGGAATTGCGCGGGAGCTTGAACCCGTCGGAACTCCGTCCCTTGCGGTTCAGCCGCGCCGAGGTGGAGCAGATTGCCGCACTTTATCCAGAGAGAGCGGAGCTTTACTTGGGCCAGGAGGCGACTGAGGCACACGCCAAAAGCCTGGGAACGGATGTGAAGTATATTCACTTTGCTGTCCATGGACTGCTGGATCGCGACTTTCCGCTGAATTCGGCGCTGGTGCTGGCGCGTCCGGCGGAGCCGGAGAAGTCACAAGAGAACGGGCTTCTGCAGGCGTGGGAATTATGTGCGGGAGTCCGTTGGGATGCGGATCTGGCGGTGCTTTCGGCCTGTCAGAGCGGGGTGGGGCAGGAATTTGCGGGAGAGGGAATGTTCGGACTGGCGCGCGCGGTCGGTGATTGCGACGCTGTGGAGCGTCGACGATCGTCCGACTCAGTTATTGATGACGGCTCTGTACCGGCAGTTGCGCGAGGGCCGCTCAAAGGACGAAGCTTTACGGACAGCGCAGCTCGAGCTGCTCGGAACGCGAGCCTGGGCGTCTCCGTTTTACTGGGCGGGCTTCGTGCTGTCCGGCGATTGGCAGTAGTGCGGAAGCAGCGCGGTTGCCGAACACGTCGCGGTGGGCGCCGTGAGCTTTGCGCCCGATTCATCCTTATTACAGGCCCGTTGCATGGAAGGGGAAAGGATAGAGCCACGGTATCGGGACTTGCGGTGAACATCGCCGCTCGGCGGTCTCCAGCCAGGGCAGATTGCGGCCACTCGTATAGTTCTAGCCTCGGACGAGGTCCTGAAAGATATTCCGCCGGAAGCCCTGTTTCGACGTCTGCGCCAGCAATGTCACACCGGCGGAGTGGCGGCCCGAAACCCAAAGCGCGATTCGTCGACCCCGACCATCATCTCCGCCACTCTCGGTACGTTGCTCAGAGCGATGACATGCAACCTGCAACGATCGTGTGGGAGTGGTGAGCCCGTCCAGCCGCGCACAGCTTCCCGATCCAACCTCTCCTCAGCCTGCGTACCCAGTACGATTGGTCTTGAAATGTCGCGCGTCTGAGGGCAATTGGATTAGGTGGCGTATTGAGATTCGCAGATCCCGCGACCGTGTAACCCCCAATGACAAACTCCTGCCCGTCATTGATCCGCATTTTTCGCCAGGCTCCGCCGCGGTCGCCGGGAACGTAGATGCTGTTCCGGCGCTTCGCTATCAGCCCCTTCGGGCAGGAAAACGCACTGGATTATCTGATCGGCGAAAGACTCTTCGCGTTTCTGATGGCCTCCGAACAGGACATCCAGTTCGCTGGCGAGTTACCGGCATTCGTTGGTGAAATCAGGCGCATCTTTACGACTGCGGAGATCCGCGAATACCTTAGACATCTGGAACATACCAGGTTCCTTGCGGCTCCCGATCCGGCTCCCAACATCGACGATCCTGGCGACGAAATCGAAGACGAGCCCTGGCCTGAGAACCCTGTCAGGGGTGCCGAAGAGTTGCTCCGGTTCTCACGCGCCTGGCAACTTCTGCTGCTGTAGCCGCCACTCCGGTTCAGATCCGCCCGCTTACGCAGCTCTGCCGAAAACTCACGAAGTTCCCGCCCGGCGATCGACCTTCTAGATGAGCTAGAGGCCGAGATCACTCAAACCTGCATGTTCGTCAGGACGGCGCCCAGGCGGCCAGTAGTACTTGCGATCTGAAGCCAGAATGGGGAGGTCGTTAATGGATGCAAATCGCGACGCCATAAACCCATCATTGTTGAATTCCCAGTTCTCATTGCCGTAGGAACGATACCAGTGATCAGAGTCGTCGTGCCACTCGTAAGCGAAGCGCACGGCGATCCGGTTCCCGGTAAACGCCCACATTTCCTTGATAAGCCGGTAGTCCCGTTCCTTGGCCCACTTGAGAGAGAGAAAAGCAATGATCTCGTTTCGTCCGTTGATGAACTCCGATCGGTTCCTCCATCGTGAATCGATCGTGTATGCCAGCGCTACTCTTGGCGGGTCACGAGTATTCCAAGCATCTTCGGCGAGCCGCACTTTTTGCATCGCACTGTCGCGCGTGAACGGCGGGAAGGGGGGACGGGCCGGCGTCGTTGGAGTTGCCATGATTTCTTCTCCTGGAATTGATTCTTTCGGCAATTCCATAGACTCACGTATTCGTGCGGCGATCTGGTTCGCCAGCGGCGGCCATCGTCCCCACGTTTTCGGGTTCGCCCCGAGGGGATAGCCTGCGCGTCAGCAAAAGATAAATGACAGCCAGCACCATCACCACGAGAGCATCGACAAAGAACCAGCCATATCCCAAGACGAAAATGTGACTGAGAATTACGGGAGTCATCCACACAACAATCAATCCCGCCCCCAATCTGGTTGTCTTCGGGATCAGGAGCAGAATCGCCACTACCGTCTCGAACACCCCTGATCCTAGCCGGAATACCGGCTGAGATACCAACCCGTGAGCCGCTTGCGACATTTTCTCGAACAAGGCTACCGAACCTGGCGCCCCTGCAAACTTGAGAAAGATGGCGGCATACAGAATGTTCACCGACACAAACAGGCGAATCGTCAGCAGTGCGAGTCTTCTGCCCACAAGATCTTGCCCCCTTGACCATCTCGAACCGACCAATACTTCGCGAATGGTAATACTCATTTCCGCTCCTTCATGAACTGACCTACAAGCGCCGCAATTTCATCCGCTTTGGTATCAAGAGCGAAGTGTCCTGCGTCGAGAACGTGAACCTCAGCGTTCGGTACATCCCGGCGATAGGCTTCCGGCTCGGAGAGGTCGAACGAGAGGTCATACTTGCCCCAAATCACCAGCAGGCGCGGTTGCCTTTCGCGCATCCATGCCTGCCACTTGGGGTAGGAAGCGACGTTCGTGCGGTAGTCGTAGAAGAGGTCGCTTTGAATATCCACTTGGCCGGGCTGGCTAAGAAAGGCAAATTCATCGGTCCAGAGATCCGGGTCATAGCGTTCGACATTGGGGTCATTCCCGACATGGCGCGTCCGGGTCGTCGCCAGCGACAGCAGATTTGTGCGAAGCGTACTTTCATTGGCAGCGCGCTCGGCCCAGAAGGCCCGCCGCGGTTCCCAATTCGCCCCCAACCCTTCGTTATGAGCCACCGCGTCTTGGATGATCAGAACGTCAATCCGGTCCGGGTGCGCCAAGGCCATGCGAAAGCCGACGGGGCCGCCGTAATCCTGCATGTAGAGCGTGTAACGCGATAGCCCGAGCGCCTCCATGAAGTGATTCATGATCTCGGCGTAGTGATCGAACGTGTACGCAAATGTTTTCGGGTCCGGCCAGTCGCTGTGGCCAAAGCCCGGATAGTCGGGCGCTACCAGGTAATAGCGATCGGAGAGCCGAGAGAACAGAGGCTCGAACATCCGGGATGAGGAAGGAAGCCCGTGCAACAGCAAAAGCGTTGGCGCGTTTTTCGGACCGGCCTCTCTGTAAAAGATGGAGAGTCCATCTACCTGTATCGTGCGATAAACAGTCGGGTGTTTCACGGGACGTTCCTTTCCTTGGGCGTTGGCCGGCAGTTGAAGTATTGCGACCATCGTGGAAGCGATCAGCACCACACGAGAATCCCTCAAGAAAGGGTGCATAGTTTGCCTCCGCGTCAGAAGTCCTGCGCCGTGGGCCGGACGACGATCTCGTCGATTTCCACGTCGGCTGTTTGCTCGATGGCGTATGCGATTGCGCGCGCGATCGAGTTGGCGGAAATAGCCATTTTCATAAACTCGCGCAGATTCTTCCTGGTTGCTTCGTCCGAGCTGCTCTCGGGGAGCTCCGTGGCAACAGCACCTGGCGAGATCATTGTGCACCGGATATTTTGGGAATGTAGTTCCATCCGGAGCCCTTCAGTCAAGGCGCGGCCCGCGGCCTTCGTCGCGCAATAAACCGTTCCACCCGGAGCGAACATTTTGATTCCGAAAACCGAAGTGATGCTAATGATGTGACCGCTCTTTTGCTTCTGCATGTGAGGCAGGGCAGCGGCAACTCCATAAAGAAGCCCTTTGATATTGACGTCAATCTGCCGGTCCCATTCGTCTACCTTTAGGGCCTCGATCGGTGCGATGGGCATGATGCCGGCGTTATTGATAAGCACGTCGACGCGGCCGAAACCGTCGACGGCCCGCTGGACCAGCGCATCTACTTCTGCGCGCTTCGTCACATCGGTGACCAGTCCGATGGCCTTGCCGCCGGCGGCCGAGACCTCTTTAACCACTGTGTCGATCCGATTCGAACGCCGAGCTCCTAGTACAACTTTTGCACCCTGTTCTGCGAGAAGTTTCGCAGTGCTTGCCCCAATGCCGCTGCTGGCTCCGGTGATGACTACAACTTTCTCGGTGATATTTGACATTTCGATTCTCTTCTCCTTATTTAAGTTTGCTTTGCCGACGGGCGGCGCTCCACTGAATCAAGGGATCTCCGATTTCAGAAATCTCCTCGACCAATGAGGTCAAGAAGCCCATACGTGGGTGCAGGTAGAAAGATTGGCACTTTGCCCAGCCCGTAGGGGCAGGAGATCCGAGCGGCCAGCCGCCTCGGCCGGGATCGCGAGGTTCCTGACGAGTCTTCGTTGCAACGGATAAGGTAGAATCGCCGTTCCCTCCCGGTTCAACTCCTCTAGCAAACGGTTGTGGATTCCCCGCGCGAGTCTCCCGGTGAAGCCCTTTGTCAGCGCGGTGTGCCCGGCTTTTTTCCCTCGCAAGACTTGGCGATGGAGGGGGCTAGCGCCGGACTCCTCGCACGCCAGGAATACCGTTCCCATTTGCACGGCCTCTGCGCCAAGAACCAGGGCGGCGACTACGCCGCGCGCATCCGCGATGCCACCGGCGGCGATCACCGGCAGATTGACCGTGTCGGTAATCTGAGGTACGAGCGAAAAGGTGCCTGTAAGTGAATCTTCTGCAACGCGGAGGAACGAACCGCGATGTCCCCCGGTTTCGAAGCCGGAAGCGACGATGGCATCCACGCCGGCGTCCTGAAGTGCTGCACTCTCTTCTGGTGTGGTCGCCGTGCCGATCGTGACGGTGTGTTTGGTCCGGCACTCGTCCAGGATTTCGCGCGGTGGGATCCCGTAGATAAAGCTGAACACAGGTACGTTCTCATCCAGCAAGACGCGGGCCTGATCCTCAAATCGCATTCGCGAATAGGGTTCGTCCTCTGGACGGGGCGCTCCCAGGGCTGCGATATGGGCAGCAAGCGGCGCAAAGCTTCTGTTGAACGCGTTTTCATCAGAAAGTCGAGCACCTTCGTCTGCCATCGATACCCACAGATTCATTGCGAAGGGCTTTGATGTAAGGGCGCGAATCTGCGCGATGACGTCTTCGATTGCTTCCGGCGTCAGACCGTGGGCGCCGAATGAGCCGAGCCCGCCAAAATTGGAGACCGCGGCCGTCAATCTTTGCGATGACAGCCCACCGAGCGGGCCTTGGATGATGGGATAGTCGATCCCGAGTTTCGCTGTGAGCCAATTCTCATTCCAGCGGGGAGGCATTACGCAGATACCTCAAAAATCAACTCCAACTCGACAGGGGCGCCGAGGGGAAGGCTTGCAACGCCGTAGACGAGTCTGGAAGGATTCTTGTCTTTTCCAAAGACGTCCTGCAGCAACTCTGAAGCGCCGTCCGCAATTTTCGGCTGTTCCCGGACATCTCCCGAAGTGGCCACCAATACGCCGAGCCGGACAATCCGCGTCACTTTGTCGAGCGATCCCAAATGCTGCCGCGCGACAGCGAGGCCATTCAACGCCGCCAGGCGAGCCGCCTTGTGACCCGCTTCCACATCGAGTTCCGCGCCGATGCGCCCGATGAACGTCGCTTCGCGGCCTACGGTGGGAAGCATTCCGGTGAGAAACAGCAGGTTGCCCGTCTGCACCCCCTCCGCATAAATGCCGAACGGCTCAGGCGGCGTTGGAAGTTTGATGCCAAGTCGTTTTAACCGCTGCTCGGCCGTATTCATTGATCTCGCTCCATACTCAGCGCCCATGCTGGCCGATGAAATCCCCCAAGCGATCTTCTGCATCGCCGGGTTTGCAGAAGCCTCGGCCAATCAACTCCTTGATCCGCTCCTGTGTGGCTGGTTGTGCCATCGAAGCAACGCATGCGTTCCACCCGGATTCGATTTCGATATCAGAAGGCAAACCAGCGACGTTGACAAGGCGCCTGATATTCATGATTGTTCGTTTGTCGAAGGAGGCGATTCTGGTGGCAAGCGCATCGACAAATCCGTCTAGGTCAGCATCCGGCAACGACCGATTCACGTACCGATAGATCTCGGCCAGGTCTCCTGGGATGTCGTTCGCGCTCAGAATTACTTCCAGGGCGCGTCCTCTTCCCATAAGACGCGTTAGTTGCGCCATGGGCCCACCGCCAGGCACCAGACCGGCGCCAACTTCAAACTGCGACAAGATTGCTTTTTCTCGACTGGCAAAGCGCATGTCGCAGGCAAGGGCAAGCTCGCTTCCCATACCAGTCGCCCGCCCGCGAATCGATGCTATAGATACGACCGGTGCACGACTCAGGCGCACTAGCATCTCGGGCCATGGATGCAACCCTGTAGGCCCAGGAGGAAGATGCGCCAAGTCGTCAAGTTTTGCAAGAAAATCCAAATGGATCAGAAAGAAACCTTCAACGGCGCTATCAAAAACGACCACCTTAACCTGCTCGTCAGTTTCGAGTGCCGTGATGGTCTCATTCACCAGCGGCAGCATCTCCAGACTGAAGATGTTGAGCGGCGGGTGGTCAAACGTGACTCGCCAATACTCGGGCGAGCGCTTGGTCACATGGATCTGAGTATTCTTTGTTGCTGCGAACTTGCGATCTTGCATGCTGGTTGTCTCCTTATGCTTTTATTTTGGTCGGCGCTTTCGTCATGCGGTTTTGATGAGGTGGTCCCACATAAGGAAACTCCCGTAACAGATCGCCGTGGGGTCCTACGCTATCTCCCGTGACCCTTCCATTTGTGAGAACGCGAACGAACCAATCGAATGCATCGTCGGTGAGTGTCCGGCCGTTATCCGGAAATGACGCCGGGCGCGTAGGGTCATAAGGCATAACATCTGGGAGCAATGTCCCCGCCACGCGCTTCGCCTCAGCCGGCGTATATCCACCTGTGTGCTCCAGAGCGTGCGCGAAGCCAGCAAGGAAACGCTCATCGTCCGCCGGTTCACCTCCGAGGTAGGCATCTCTTTCTTCGACAAGCACGACAGCCTGAGCAGGCCGCGCTCCGCGCTCCACTTGAATCCAGCCACCGCCATGGCCTTTCGTAAGCGTGCGCGCCCACAGGCGAACCTCTTTTTCCCCCAAGGCAGAGTTGGGTACTTCAAGGACGATGCTGCATACATCTTTGTCGGCGAAGAAATCGTCACTCGTGAACTGGAAGTTGTTCTTCGCGCCTTCCACGTCGCAGAAGAAAGGGTCGCTCCGCCAGCCGGCAAAGAAGCGGATATCGCCTGCCTCTGTAACCCTCGCCTCACGCCCTATTGAAACAGGCGCTCCTTCAACGATCACCCGGCCGCCATCGCCGGTACCAGCGGCTTGCTGGCCATCAACGCGGTAGAGATTAGCGGTTTGTGCGCCGCGCTCGAATGCCGAGAAGCGCACTCGGTACGCGATATCGGCGATCCCATCACCATCGGTGTCAATCTTGAGCTCGTACAGTGCTTCAGGTGCGAAAGGCTCGGTCGTAGTAGGCCCTGGAGGGTTTTCGCTGGCAGACGGATGCACGTTCATAATCAGGATGGATTTCCCAGTGTCTCCCGGTTTTGGAAAGGCATACAGATCGGTGAAGTCCACCCGAGCGTCCCCTTGGGGAAAGCTGAAGTCAGGGCCCGAATAATGATGCGACATGGATTAGTCCTCTGAAAGGGCCGGTCTCCGCCTATCGGCTCCCGGCTTTCGCCGCAGCTTGCTCGATTAAGTCTGCGACTTCCTTCGGGTGAGAAAGCATTGGCACGTGACTGGAGGGGACAGTGATCGAAGTAGCCTTCATCGCCGCCGCTTCGACCTTCTGAAGCTCCGGAGGAACTGTGCGATCGTTGCTGGCAATCACGCACCAGGATGGCTTGGTCTTCCACGCGGCGATAGTGATGGTATCCCCGAAAACAGCGGATGCTGTGGGGCCTTGTGTCGCCGTCAACAACTGCTTCTCCTTGTCTGGCAGATCCTGGGCGAAATCTTCAGCGATTCCCTTCGGGGTCACCGTGAGAAAACCTTCAGCATCCGCCCGGACTTCGCCGCCAAGCGGAGCCGGCGGAAACGATTTGGTGACCGACGCAACGGACTCACCCTCCGACGGCGCGAGCGCAGCGACGTAAACCAACCCGACCACCTTTGAATCGTTTCCCGCCTCCGTGATAACCACTCCCCCATAGGAATGGCCCACCAGCAGTACAGGTCCATCTTGCAATGCGATGGCGCGCCTGGTGGCGGCAACGTCGTCAGCCAGCGAGGTCAATGGGTTCTGCACGGCGACCACATGCAATCCCTTGCCTTGAAGCAGTGGAATCACCTTGGACCAGCTTGATCCATCGGCCCACGCACCGTGAACAATGACAACGTTTTTGACCCCTTGAGGGGGGGTCGACTGAGCGGCCCCTCCTGTGTGAAACACCACTGTCAGTAAGAATCCCGCGGTCAAAGCTCGTCGGGATGTTTGCGATAGTGTCATATTTTTCTCCTTTGTTGCATCAATCGTCTGCCATAGATCCGGATCAACGGCGGTGCAGGAAGTCGACGATCAAGTCTGTCGTCGCCTGGGGCTGCTCTTCCGTGATCCAGTGCCCGCAATCCGGGATGATCACATCTTTGACGTGATCGGCGACACACCGCATCACCGCGCCGATCATAGGGCCGAATGTCGCTTCGCCACCGAAGGCCAACACCGGCATCTGAAGCTTGCCCTGCGCAAGGAACGTCCGGTTGTCGGCCGCATCCTGGCTGAACGCCAAGAACTGGGCAAAGCCCGCTCGCATTGCGCCGGGTTGCGCATAGAGCGCCGCATAATGCTGGCGCTTCGCTTCGTCAAACCGCTTCGGGTCCAGGGAAAGTTCGTTCCAGAAGCGGTCGAGATAGATGCGCTCGCGGCCGGCGACCAGGCGCTCCATGTCCGGACCGCCGAAGCCAAAGTGCCACATGGCCGGATCCTGTGTGATCTGATCCCAGGGTCCGACGCCGGGCAGCGGCGCGTCGATAGCCACCCATCGGCTCACGCGCTCGGGGTGGGTGGCGGCAACTGCGAAGCCGACCATGATGCCGATGTCGTGCGTCACCAATTCGGCCGTACGCACTCCCAGGGCGTCCAGGACGCCCATCACGTCCACCGCCTGATTCTTCTTGTCGTAGCCGCCTTCAGGCTTCGACGATAGGCCCGACCCACGCAGATCGGGCGCGACAACCATGTGGTCTTCGATGAGTGCGCTCGCCAGATGACCCCACATGTCGCCCGTTGTGCCGAAGCCGTGCAGCATGACCACTGCCGGACCATGACCGCCGACCCGCACATGGATGGATGTACCGTTGGTTTCGATCGTCCGCGTCTGCATCACAGCCGGGAAGGGACAAACCCCATTTACGTGGGCATGCTCGCTCATCTTGTGTACTCCAGGTTGCTTCTTCTTCTGCTACGGTCCGGCTTACACCACGTGGAGCGTAACCTCGATTTTGCCCCGTGTAGCGTTGGAATATGCACACGTCTCGCCGTGTGTGGTGTCGACAATAGCCTGGGCGACTTCGCGCTCCAAGCCCGGCAGGCTGACGTTAAACCGCGCTCGGAGGAAGTAAACGTCGCCAGAATGGCACAGGTCTATTTCGGCATCGATGGCACCGTCAGCCGGAAGCTTAACCTTCATCCTGTTGGCCACAAGCCCCATCGCACTAATGAAACAGGCGGACCAGCCGGCGGCAAACAACTGCTCCGGATTCGTGCCAGTTCCTGGGACTCCGGGAGCGGAGAACTTAACATCTAAGCGGCCATCATCACTTTGGGAGACGCCGCCGCGCCGACCGCCCGAGGTATGGGTCTTGGCGGTGTACCGCACCTTGGCTTCCTCGGTTGAACCAGCTACTGCGTTGGTTGCTTGATAAGTGGTCATCGTTCTTTTTCTCCGTACACTCACCATTTGCCGGCGTGCGCGCCGCCATCCACGTGCAGTATTTCACCCGACGTAAACGTAGCGTCGGTCAGAAATAACGCTGCGTCGACGACTTCTTTGACCTCACCGATCCTGCCGACCGGATGCAATCCTTTGAGGAAGTCATGAGTTTCCGGTTTGTGCATCGGAGTATTGATCACTCCCGGCGCGATTGTGTTTACGCGAATGCCTTCTTTCGCGTATTCAATGGCGAGGGCGCGTGTCACCGCGTTCAAAGCGCCTTTCAGCATAATTTGCACGGCCGCTACAACCCCTGCGATCGGTTGGTCAACCAAGGTAGTGGACACGTTAATGATGCAGCCCGATTTCTGGCGCAACATTTGCTTGACGGCGAGCTGTGACACGTAAAGAAAGCCCGCGAGCGTCGTGGAGACTAAAGTGTTGAAGTCTTCGGTCGTGTAATCGGTGAAGGACTTCGGAATAAACACACCCGCATTGTTTATCAGCACGTCGATCCGGCCAAATCGCGATACCGCGGTATCCACAATCCTGGCCGCCGTACCTGGGTCACCGATGTCTCCATCAACCAGTGCGATATTCGCTGCCGCTGCGAATGGATTCGCTTTGGTAATGTTTCGCGAGTTTGCGACGACGTTGTAACCTCGCTTCAGGAACGCTTCGACGAGTCCCGCTCCGATCCCTCGCGACGCACCAGTCACAATTGCTGTTTTCGTAGTATTTGCCATTTGTAGGCTCTCTTTTTAGCGTTCGGCTCGCACTCAGCCCTTTAAGGCTGTTGTTATAAGGACCTCCACTTTTTGCACCTGCGGAGGCACCGTGAATAGTTCGCTGGTCCGCGCCCCCAATGCCTTCGCAATCTCGCCATTCAAGTGGGCATCGCGGCCCGCTTCATTTGCAAAGGTGTCGAAGATCCCGAACTTCCCCGGCCCGAGCTTGATCGCATACCACTTCAAGGTCGCTTTTTCGTTAAGCGCGAGTGGCTGAGCTGACTTAAGAAATGCCTCGGCATCAGCCTCCTTACCTGCGCGTGCTTCGAGCGTGACTAACAGTCCGATTGCTTCCATTGGTGTTCCCTTCTGTGTTGACTTACTGTGCTCACAACCTGATTAAACTGCACATCGGTGACGGACTTGTGCGGATTTCTGCTGGATGGTCGGAATCCTGCTAAATTCGTGTTCCTGAGAGAGAACTGCAACGATTTGAAGAACTCACTGAATGCCGGGGTGAGTTGCCGGAAAGACCGCGGTCGGTCGAACGAGGGCGAGCAGATCCATCAGGTCAGAGATCGGCTGAGCATCGAGCTGTTGCACCGCCTCGACTAGCCTGCCTCGGAGATCTTCATCCGCGAAAGGTTCGCTCAGCCAAATGGAACTTTTCCACGGTCCGGTCCCAGGTCATCGGATTGGCCAGACCTCCCTCGTAGCCCAGTTGCTCTTTCACCAGGACCCGTTGGTCTGTGGTGTAGATCGTGATTCGGGCATTTAGCTCTCGGGGATAACGAGCGGTGAAATGCTCGTCGGGGCGGACCTCCACTCGTGCGAGCAGCTCCTGCGCATCCAGCGCCTGAATGCGTGCCGATTGCAATTGTGCGGGGCCGACCTGATCGTCGAGCAACGCTGCCGCGATGAGATATTTCAGATTGTAGTCGGCTTGCTCTTTGGCCTGAGGGTGGTCCTTCGAACCATAGCGCCCACCTCCGGCGAAATCGAAGGCTCCCTGGAAGACATCGCAGTGCACGCGCTCGACATTTCCTGCCACCAGATTGTTGCGGCGCTTCAGATCCAGCACAGCCTCCAGCACCGGCTGGCCATGAATGAGCGAGCAGTATTTCTTCAGCACCGTCTGGGCGACGATCGCGAGCGACGGATCCTCCCAATCCACACGGATCGGCTGCCCGAACATACGCTCCAGTCCGTCGGGGCCTTGGAACAGACCGCCTGGGCCCTCGAAGCCGCGCTTAGCCAGTGAAGCAGCATAGATAGCGCGCATCCCCGTCATCCCGGGCGAGAATCCCTTCCACTGCGACACCGGTTCGGCATGGACACAGGCGAGCGAGATATTATCGACCGTCGCGATCGCAATCGCATTCGCGATTTCGCCGGCGGAGAGTCCGAGAAGTTTCCCCACGCTCGCGGCGGCGGAGATCGCGAGTTGCGTGGCGTGGTTGAACCCCTTCGCCATCACCGGGACGGCGGCTGAAAACCTGCATTGGATTTCGTACGCTACGGCGAGCGATAGCATGAACTCCTCGCCGGATGCCCCTGCCAGTTCAGCCGCGGCGAGAACGGTCCCGAAGTTGTCACTCGGATGACAGAGGCCGCCGGGCGCCATGTAGCTGTCGAGCAGATCTACGTAGCGCACAAGACCGGAGTTGAAGAGCGCCGCCTGATCTGCCGATGTCTTGCCTCCGCCGATCAACGTGCACCGGCCTGGAGCCCGGTATTCCTCGAACTGTTCGCGCAGCGCCTGGAAGGGCTGTCCTGGGAGCGCGGCGATGGCGCAGCCGATGCTGTCCAGAATATTGCGCTTAAAAAGTCGCAGAGTTTCGTTCGTCCGGCGCTCAGGCCGAGCGGCTGCGGCAAAAGCCGCGATTCGCTCGACTGCCGAGCGTGGGTTAGATTCCGTCATAGTGGGAATAACCACGTTCGGCCCAATAGTCTCGCGGCTCCTGCGCGACATAGGTCAGCTTGGTGATTGCCTTCACATTCTTCAGTCCGAGTTTTACCGGCACCAGCAGGCGGAGCGGGGCTCCATGCTCCACAGTCAGGGGCTGACCGTTGAAATGTGTGGCGAGCAATGTCTGCGGATGGCAGGCCGACGCCAGATCGAGTGAGACATAGTAAGGGTCGGAATTTCCGGAAGCATCGAGATTCACCGACGACTCGACGAGTACCCATTTAGCCTGCGACGTCGGTGGGTAGGCACGAAGCAGATCGTCGAATCTCAAACCATCCCACCACGCAATCGCGCTCCAGCCTTCGACGCAAACCAGCCTCGTAATCTGCTCGTGGATCGAGAGGCGAGTCGTGAGACTGCGAATATCGAGGGCGACGCTCACGCCGGAGGCCAGCCCATCCAGAGTCAGATGCCATCCGGGTATGTAGCTGGGATCGGGAGTCGCTCCGTTGTAGTTGTTCTTGAGCGGTGTGATTTGCGATTTGGTGTAAGTTGGTACCTTGCGATGTGGCGAGTAGAGCGATTCGGCCACGTCGTCGTCGATGCGAAGAGCGTGCGGCAGGAGCGATCGAGCACCCGCGAGCGTTGCCACTGTTCCAGCCCCGAGCCATAGAACGTCGCGCCGGGTGCGGCGACGCAGCATCTTTGGATCCACCTCGAATTGTGGGAGAGGCCGCTCGGCGAAGAAGCCTCGAGCGTTATTGTTCATTTCCCATGGCCTCCGACCGCCTTATTCTCGCCGACCAACCTACGATCATGCCGCGAAACGTATCCCAGCCGTCGGCGAAAACCAGAATCACATGGGGTACGACGAAAAGAATGAACACCCACATGAGCCAGAAGTGCCAAACGCGCGCCGCATCGAACCCGCCAAAGATCGCTGCCAACGAATGGAACTGCATCGGCTTGTGAATCGCCCATCCCGTAACTACCGAAAGGAACCCAGCGATCGGAACAGAGAAATATGCCGCGCGCTGAAGCGCGTTGTACTTTGTGTTGAAACTGGGCTGCGACAATCGGCGGCGCGTGAGTTTGGCCAACGGAAAACCTATGTAGTATCGGAACATCCTGAACGCATCACGCAGGTCGGTCCGTCGGGGCAGCAAACCACGCCACCCCCCTCCCGCTATCAACGCTGCGATGTACATCGCACCATTCAAAATGAATGCGTACGCACACAGCCAATGCAAACGCAGAGCCACAGCTAACATCTCGGGCCCAAGGCTGAATTGGTTGTAAACCCAGTCGGGTGGACTGTTGTAGTGATGCAGTCCGGGCACATGGGCGCAAATCCAGATGCCGATATCCGCGGCCACATCGAAGTTTCCGGTATTCGGATCCGGCTTGTGCTGGTAGATCGGCGAACTCCAGTAAATAGAGATGCCGCTCAAAATCAGGCCGAGAAGGATCGGAACATTTAGCCAGTGACTCCAGCGCACCAGGAGATGATGCCTCCGGGCCACGAGCACGCTCGGCTGCTCCAGTAACGTGCTCGCGGAGATCGCTTCTGAACGTGGAGTTGTGGAACGGCTCATCCCCAGCGACCTACTGCGCGTTGCTGTTGGATGCAGCCACGACCAGTAAGATCTTGTTCGTGGTCAGCGTTCCATCCGGCAGCTTCTCGGTCGCCGCATAGACGGTATCGCCGGCGCTCAACGTGACGGTTCCTTCTGCAACCAGCGCAACCGGGACACCCGCAGGTACCGAAATCGTCTGCGAGCCATCCTGATATCGAACCACCAGAGTGCTGGCGCCGCCCTTCTGCACCGTTCCGTTGGTCATGCGGGAATGTGAAACGGTAGGGTTGGAGACGGAGCCGTTTGTCATTCTGTTATGAGTGGTTGCTCCTGGCGCATCCAGTAGAACACTACCTTCCGCTGCTCCACGCAGTTCCTTGGGAAAGATAATGACTTGCTTCGCGAGTTCTGTGCCGTCCGCCTGCTGCTCGGATGCCACGCCGACATAAGAAGTTGAGACGACATGGCTCAAATCCGACGGGATCTGCTTGTAGGTTGCGAGGGGTTGCTTGACCGTAACGTGGACGACGCCTGACGGTGTAGCAACTTCGAGCGATCTGCCGGTAAACGACTGGACCTTGCCCAGAACTCCGGCCAGTGGAGGAGCCGCGTCTACCTGGGCCGAGGCGATGTTTGGAATTACCAGCGCGGCGAGCGTAGCGGCGTATAACAATGTCCTGAATTTCATGTGAGTTCTCCTTGCTTTTGGGCAGTGCCCATATCGATCCGTTCTGGAGGAAGCCCAGGCTTTATTCCTATGCGGGAACTCTCCTCCCAACCTGATTAAAGTGCAGTTCGGAAACGGAGTTGTGCGGATTCCTGCTGGGATGGTCGGAAACTTGCTAAATTCATGCTCTCCGAGAGAGAAGCCGAGGCGGGCGAAAGGAGCGTTGCGTTACAAATTCCGGACGAGCTGGATTAGCAAGGAAGCGAACGCCACATCCGTTAGGGGTGAAGCTTTGGCTACGAATCTGAAATCACGAGGCGTGGCGTATCTTCGGCGCGGGCTTCCGACGCGCAAGTCGCTTCGTCGCCCACCAAGTCCTGGCGATACCCTGTCGGGCTAATCCCACAGAGATCACGAAAGACCTGCGCAAAATGCTGCTGGGTCTTGAAGCCACAAGCCACGGCCACGTCCAATATTCGCGCCTCGGGAGCACTCAACAGCGCCTTGGCACGTTCAAACCTTTGCCGCAGAACAAATTGATGCGGGGTCTCGCCCGTTGATTTGCGAAACATCCGTGCGAAATGAGCAGTGCTCAATCCTACCGATTGCGCCAACTCGTCGAGACCCAACTCGTCTTCCAACCTGGCATGGACCAAGTCCGTTATCCTTCGCAAGCGCGCTGGGCCTAGTCCGCCGCGCGACATCCGCACAGGTCGATGCCTTACTGCTTGACCACTTACCAGGGCGACCGCCATCGCCTGTTCGATAGAATCCAGAAACAGCCGGCCGCTCGGAAACCCAGCCACCATCTCGGCATGAACGGCCGTAGCCAGCGCGCCTAGGCGGGAGTCTGCAAACTTGCGGTGAGGGCGGAGTTCGATTTCGCCATTCGGTTCGTCAGAGGCAGCCATCAGTGCCGCATCGGAAATACCGAGTTGCAGATGTGGCACGTTCATGAGTCCGACCCACTCGCCCTGATGACGGTCGCACAATGCTAAATCACCCGCTGCGTAGGCGAACTTCTCCAGCGCGGAACGCTTCGAGCCCCACTCAATTGATCCGGGCCCCAACATCATTGCAAAAGCCTGATCATGCCGTACCCAATGACGCGGCTCTGTGGCAGAGTCGGGAGGAACGAGCTCAAGTTTCATTCGCTTTGCTCCATGCCGTCGTGTTGTGGGTATGGCCGAGGGGCTCTCCAGGCGCCATTCAAAATCTTCTGGTTAGATGCATCTCTGCGACACCACGATGCATGTCGTCTGCCAATAGCGGACAAGACTGCGAAGTGCAATTTTTTCACACTGACCAGCTCGAAACGCCTACCTCAAGCTAATGTGGTTGCTAAGGTTTGGTTGTAGATCGGCAGGCGTCAGAGAACGAATGCCAGCGCGGGCGACTGCATATCGATTGTTCAAGTTGCTAATCATCAAGGACTTCCAGGCCTCCAAATATCTCGTTACCTCAAAAACTAGGCTGTCTCGAATCGGAAGTTCTCTGCAAGTTATTGAAAGGATGGAGCGGGAGAAGGGATTTGAACCCTCGGCGTCCAGCTTGGGAAGCTGGCATTCACGAAGTGAAGTTCATCGGCCCGCCCCCAACAGCCACGCGTCGAGGCAGACAGCCGGAAGAAACCCCTTGAAGAAAGGATCTGAATTCATGTCACACTCTCTCGAAGAACTGCGCCAGTCACTGTTTCACCAGGAACTGGGACGCAAAATGTGCGCCGCGTACATCGCACAACAACAGGGGATTGCGTTGGAAACGGCGCTCAGGAAGGTCGCCTATCCGATCGGTGACCTCTGGTTTCTGGTTGCTGAATTCGCCCGCCACGGCTGCAGTTGGAGCGCGAATCCGGAGAACCCCTCCGCCGCCGATCTGCGCGATACCCAATTTGTCATGTAAATGGCGATATGCGAGGCCCCCAACTGCGATGCCATAGCCACGCATCACTGACAAATCCCGAAAAGTTGCGTGTCACGAGCTAGTCGCCTCACGCCGTACGACATAGAGGAACCCCTCAATCCCACAGGGAGCCAACTTGTCGATGCCGATCGAAATCAACACAGACACAATTGCCGAGGCGGTGGTCAGCAGGCTGACGGCCCACGGAGTGCTCGTGCCACGGTTGTTGACCGTAGACCAGGCGGCCACCTACCTCGGACTGACCAAAGACGCACTGAAGGCGAAGGTCCATATGGGACGGGTCCCCACCGTAGATCTGGACAAGAAACTCAGATTCGACCGTCACGATCTTGACCGAATCATTGAGGCGAGCAAGAGGGTCGCATAGATGGCGCGGAAGCGCAGTACGTACGGACAGGGATCGATCTACCAGAGGAAGGGATGGTGGTGGTGCAGTTACTCTGTCGACGGTGTTCGCTGCCGCGAATCGTGTGAAACGCTGGATCGGGATGCGGCTCTCGCGTATCTGCAGCGAAAACAAGGGAAATTGGCGTCGGGCGAGTTGTTGACTCCCGATCGGGTACGCGTCCGCGATTTGTTGGCGCTGGTGCTCGAGGATTACGACGTGCGCGGCGTTGCACAGGCTTACATTTCCAGCCTCAAGGTGAAGTCGATCCTGAATCCCAAACTTGGCGATATCAGAGCAGCGAAACTCTCGACCAGTCAGGTACAGGACTACATTCGCGATCGGCTGAAGACAGTCAAGCACGGCACGGTGAATCGGGAGATGGCACTGCTCCACCGTGCGTACCAACTCGGATTCCAACATGATCCTCCGCTGGTGGGAAGAGTTCCGCATTTTCCGAAGTTGCCTGAAGGCGAACCCCGAAAGGGGTTCCTGAAGGCGGAACTCTACCGAAAGCTTCTGCTGGAACTGCCGGAGGAACTCCGCCTGCTCTTCGTGATCGCCTATCATGTGGGCCTCCGCCGTGGCGCTCTCCTCCGAATTAAGTGGGCCCAAGTGGATCTTGATACCGCATGTATCTGGATGCAGGGCAAACGGGCTAATCGAAAGCCCGAGCCGGTAGCCGTTCCAATCTACGGCGACATGGCCAAATTTCTGGCAATCCAGCCAAGGGAAAGCGATTACCTTTTCGCCCGTGGTTCACGACCGATCAAGAATTTCCGAGAAAGCTGGATGCAGGCGTGTCTGCGCGCCAGCGTTCCGAACCTGCTCTTCCACGATTTACGACGGACGGCGGTTCAAAATCTCCGGCGAGCGGGCGTCGCCGAAACAGTCATTATGAAAATCACCGGTCACCGCACCCGAAGCGTTTTTGAACGGTACAACATCAACCGATCAGAGCGACACACAAGAGGCCGGACGGATGGCTGAGGAGTTCCTGGAAAGGCAACACCAGAGATTGTCACAAACTTTGTCACACACTACAGAAAGGCCGAACTGATGAAAATCTATAACTTCTTTGTTTTTACTGGTGCGGATGAGAGGACTTGAATCTCTTTTGGCTAATTTTACCTTATCAATGCTCATCGCGCTTTGTTTATTTTCAAAGAGTTAGCGAGCCAGACTCTCGACTTCGTCAATACTCGTTTCGCAAAATCTAGGAAAATCTAGGAATTTAGGCTCGCGGCGGCTCCTTCGGGAGTCGCCTTTTTTAGTTGCGCGGCGGCTCGAAGCTTCGCGGGTGAAACGTCCACACCCGGGCCCCGGATTCCGGCAGCAGTTCGCGGCGCACGAACCGGGTGCCATGTGCGAAGCCCCGCGTCGCTTCACCGATGCGCTGCGCGTGGCTCGCGGTGCTGGCGATCAGCCGGATGCTCTTTACCCTGCCGTTCTCATTGGCGACCACCGCGCCGCCCTCGTCGACCATCGCCTGCGCCAGCGCGCCCGGGATGTAACGGACGTGACCGCCCGACGGCGAGAGCAACTCGATTCGTGGTGCGAATTTGCGCAGAGTGAAGTATGCTCGTGGTGACCATTTATTTGACTCGGTTCGATGAGGGGTCTGCGCAACGTCACGGCGCGGACCCTTTTTTTATTTCTTCGGGGCTGGTGCGGGAGCCGGGAACGGGCCAGCCGCCGCTGCGCCCGGCGCGGGTGCGGGGACGGTTCCTTTGACCAAACCGGCTGGCACCGGGACGGCCAGCGCGCACCGTTGCTCACCACGCATGGTGCAGAGGTTGCGCACGAAGTCGTCTTCGTTTTCGTAAGCCACTTCGACCAGAATCTGCTGCCGTTCGAACAGGATCGTTGACTCAGCGAAAGCGCCCACCAGAAACTGGCCTGCGGCCAGCGATGGCGAGATCACCATCGGCACACCCCAGACTGCCGTGGTGCCGATAGCGCCGTCCGGATTTGCCCAAACATATTCGCCCGTAGTCGACTTCGTCAGGCGCATCGCGTTGCTGTCTACGCCCGACATCACGACGCCATCCGGCGTGTAGCCTGCCGCCTGCAGCTGGCCGATGGCACCGCCGATATAGTCGAGCACCGTGCTGCCGGTCGGCGGCGTGTAGGCGAGAGTCAAAGCGCTGGCCAGCGCCATCAGGCCATTCGTCCCATCGTTCAGGAAGACGTCTTCGGCCTTCAGCGCGACCGCGTATTGCAGCCGCCGGTCAATCCACAGCTGCAGCCCCGGCGTGTCACTCAACGACTGCAACGAGGCTTTCACGGTCGTCGCGATAGTTTCGACGGTGGCCAACTCGTTCGTAAACGTCAGCGTGCTGGCGGGCTTCAGGTCGCCCTGAGCAGCCTGAATCCCGGCAGCCGGCGTGAATGCCGTTTCACGCGTGTATGCGACCGCCGCGCCCAGCGCCACCGGCACATCCGGCAACAGTTCCACCAGCCGCAGCGCGGGCTGCTGCGGCCCCCTGATGATCGGATCGTAAGTCGTCCCCGAGACGCCGGTAATCGTGTTCTTGGTCTGCATTCGGAACGGCATGTCCGTCTGGAACGAGCTTTTCCGGCTGCGCGGCCCCGGCCCTGCCAGCCATTGCGCGAACTTGGTGTCCGACGACAGCAGCGGTTCCGAACGCGGTGCCCCTTTGTGACTGCCGCCGCCGATGCTGCCATCAGGACGCATCTTCAGGCCGAAGGCCTTCAGGTCGTCTTCGATAGATTTGATCCGCTGCTCTGTGCCGTCCCGGTATCGGACTATGGCGTCGCGCGTTTTCTCGAATTCGCGTGCGGCTTCCGCCGTACATGCCGCCACGACCTGAGCCTCATTGCCTGTCAAGCCGAGGTCTACGGCTTCTTTCGTTGTCATAGAAACTTCTCCTGTGCTCTGAATTCGGCAGCAGGAGAGTTCGCGACCGTCCCGGCCGCGTTCCGCCAGCAGGCGGAGATTCTTCAGCGTGGTCAATCGTCCCGATTGATTGCCGTTACTGCCGAGTGTAGCCGTTCGCTGGGAAGCGGCGAAAGGGATCGGCTTTAATGGCCACGGGCGGCGTCATCAGCGGGACCCCCGGCTAGACCCAATTCGTTTCCGCGAAAATTTTACCAGCGCGGGATTCGCGGGGCGCGACGTGGATTTTTTCGCTCCCCCCTTCCCATCGACGGAGCCTGCTGATGGCGGCGCGCCGCTGGAATGGCCGCTGTTGGCCACAGGATCGCGTACAAGCGGCTGGCGGCGCGAAGGCATAAGCGAAGCCAGCCAGCCGTGGCGCGAAGCAACAGACGCAAAACCGCCCAGCCGGTCAGTGCGGGGCGGTTACGATCCGGGTGAAGCTGGCTTCAGGCGGCGAGGCGGAACCTGAAGCCGGTGCCGTTCAGCGGCGCGGCGGTGATGTCCAGCGCCTTCTTACCATCGAAGCCAAAGGCCTTCAGGAAGCGCGCGCCGGATACATAGGGCCGCTTGCCAGCGCGCCGAATTTCCACCGCGTCATCGGATGACTTCGCCGAGGCGATCAGCTTCACTTCCTTGCCATCAGCGGCCAGCGTCATGAAGCCGAGGTTGCCGATGCGCGCGGCAGCGGTCTTGCCGAAGCAGATGCGGCCCGTCTTGTTGATGTGGATCTCCAGCGCGCCAGCGTCAGCCTTCAGCGTTTTGGCGGCGGGCGCGGTCTTCTTCGCGATGGCCTTCGGCGTCTGAGTGGTGGCGGCTTTCTTCGTGTTTTTCATTTTCCGTTTTCCTTTTCTGCTGGCTCGCTGCCAGTGGTCTCACGTTAGGCAACCGTGTGGAAAGTCGCAAGAGGACTGTGCAAATAAATGGTGCGTTTTCTGTAAGTTATAGGTGGTGAAACGTCTTTTCTCGGAGCCATGAATAGTTATGCGGCGACATCCGGCACCCGCCACACCACGATTTCGCGCGCCAGCACCAGACACTGGCGGTTGGCCTTCGCCCACTCCACCATCTGCGCGTTGCATTGCTGCGATTCGTAAGGAACCGAGTACCGATGATGGAGCGGCAGCGTCACGCAGCGGCCCACCACCCAGGCGTGATCAATGACCTCACGATCTGGCGCGTTCCATTGCGTCGGCTGCATCACCAGCGCAATCTTCGCACCGGGACTCAGTTTTTTGCCGAAGCCGTCGATGATTGTGGCCAGCGCTTCGTGGAAAGCATCGAGGGACATGTTGGCGAGATCTTCCGCGTCGGTGCTGTACTGGCCTTCGGCCTGCTTCCAGTACGGCGGATCGAGATAGACAAGACTCACGTCCTTCCAGCGCGGCAGCTTCGGCAGGCCGGTTGTCATATCGTGCTGGCGTATCTCGTGCGCACGCCCCACGATTGGCTTTCGGTCGCTGACCCAGTATCGGCGGAAGCGCTGGCGACAGACTTCGATGGTGGAGCCGCCGCCTGCGAAGGGATCGACCACGATATCGAACGGCTTCGTGTACAGATAAATCAGGTTGTCGAGCCAGCGGGGTTCGGTGTTGCCGAAGTGCTCTGAACCCTTGGTCTTCTCCTGCTGCTTCCAGACATCGTAAAGCGGCAGCGCGAAGTCCGACTTGTGTGCCGCAGCCAGCCGGTTCATCTGTTCGATCTGCCGCCACCGTTCCGCGTCGTCGTCGATCTCGCGCAGGAAGCCGGGTTTTGTGTGAATTTGAAAATTTTCTATTTCGCACAAAACCCGGTGAACCGCATCGCGGCTCATTCCGACCTTCTCCGCGATCTTCTCTTCCGTGTAACAGGCCAGCCACAGCCTGAACACCGCCGCGTCGCGTTGCTCTTTGTTGTCTTTGTCGGTGCGCGCCAGCCAGTTATGGATGGTCCGTTCGGTCACCGCCAGAACCATCGCCAGACGCGCTTTTTCTCTTCCCTGCTCCTGCGGCGGCGTCGCCTTGTAGATTTGCTGGGCCACGGCACGCTTCTCTTCCATCGACATCTGCGCGCCGTGCGTGGCGTTGCGGGTGATCGCCAGATACAGCAGTTCCACATCGTTTTCAGTGGGCGTGACGATGACCGCGATCTCCGTCCTGCCAACCGTCTGGTGCGCCTTCCAGCGGTGCCAGCCGTCGATCAGCACGCTGTCCTGATTGATCTCGATGGGCGGCAGCAGGTCCAGTGTCTCGACGTAGGTCTGCACCAGATCCTTCACCGGGTCGAGCCGTGGATACAGGTCCTGCCGAAATACGATGGAATCCACCGGGACCATCTTCGGTGTTGCCGCGGTCGCCGTCATCTCGCCGCCTCGCTTTCTCGCGCGGCCAGTTCGTTCGCGCGCAACTTCAGCTGCGCCGCGCGTTCGATCGGCAGGTGGCCGGTGGCGTGCGCCTGCGCAAACAAGTCAATGGCGTCGCACAGCAGCTGCGCATGCTCGTCGCCGGTGCCGACGGCTGCAGGCGGCGGTGGTGCCGGGGCTTCCACAACGGCTGCGGTGGGCGGTGCGGCTGCTGGTGGCCGTGGTGCGCTTTCCAGCGCTGCCAACCGTTCGAAGATCGACTCAATTTCGATCTTCATGACCACCGTCCCGAGCAGCGATGAGTGTTCGCGGTCGATCCGGTCAACGCGCCGCTCCAGTCCAGCGAAGCGGTCTTCCATACCAACGTGTTCAGTCATCGTTCTGTCTCCTTTTGCTCAAATCCGGGACGTCAATCCTGACGGATGACGTCAGCTGACGGCATTTTCCTGAAACTTCCCCTAGCGGGTCTCTAGGAGAAGTTACGGGTTTTTGCCGTCAGGACTCGTCATCCGTCAGCCGCCACCCGCAAACCGATGTGCTTATAAATCCAACCCGACTCTTTTTTCTGCCGTTCAAATCCCCGGCGAATCAGGCGACCGGAGAATTCGCGGTTCGAGGCGATACTGCGCTCGCCCGACGTCTCGCACCATGCACGATAGGCCGCGTAGATCACGCCTGCTCGCGCGCTGAAGACGTCGCCGATGATACAGGCCTCGTCCGTGAAGCGGCTAATGTTGTCGTTCTCGGCGCGCCATTCGGCGGTGGCCGCTTCAACTTCGGAAGGCTTGTCCAGCCTGCGTTCGTTCCATTCGAGCGCGCCCTGCACCGCCCACGCCAGAATGCCGGGTTCTTCGGCGCGCAGCGCATCTGCCAGCGTCGGATCGATCAGCGAGCGGTCGATGCTGTGCAGAAAGGGAATCGGGTGCAGCCGGTTGAAGGTGGCTAAATCGTCAACGTCGCGGATGGCCGGTTTTTCATTGGTGTCGAGCCACAACTTATGCGTCTCAGGGAAGGTCACGGGGTTCTCGTACTTCCGGGTGGCTTTGATGTGCCCCATTCCCTGCGTGATCGCTTTCAGCCGCCCCTGCGCCAGCTGCTGGCCTGCCTCGAA
>Ga0206921_10024_pt1 | contig 43929 bp, 38 predicted proteins | sample Alteio_BWOrgHeat_66_FD_152930 | JGI IMG/M metagenome (GOLD analysis project Ga0206921, IMG submission 152930) | Enriched cells from forest soil in Barre Woods Harvard Forest LTER site, Petersham, Massachusetts, United States -... | ecosystem: Environmental > Terrestrial > Soil > Temperate forest >...
TCTGATCTTTAGTATCATCAAGATCAAATATATCTTGTAATTTTGTTTTTAATTTCGCAATGGCATCGATTTTTTCCTGTATTTTTTCTAATTTAACAGCATGCTTGGCGGAGGGTAAACGTGGTGAAAAACGACAACCTGGACTTTCATCCAGATAAGGTCGCGGATCAGCAAAAGAGATGACTGCTATTTGTGAATCAATGGCTTCTTCTTGTTCCTCTAATGGAGCGATTTCTTGTAATTTTGCTTGCTCTGCCTCTTCAAGCATCTGTTTTCTCTCAAGTAATGCATTTATTTCTGGGGTATATTTTTCTCTGGGCAGGTGTTCATGGCTTCTAATTTGCAGCAAATCTTCGCGAATTAATCTTAATTCTTTTCTCATTGTCCTCAGTCCTGCTTCTTCAAGCGCTTCATATTGGATTTTTGCTTCTTCTGTTTTTAAAACGATATACTTAGAAGAGTATACTCGCATGCCACAGGCTTTTTCTTCATTAATTGCAAGATTGCTAAATGCATTGATTGATATGTCATATCCAGCTGCATAAAGACCATCCGCCACACTTTGTGCAAAACTTTCTCCTTTGGAATTAATTAATCCTATTTCGCAACCAATTAAGTCTATGGTTTTTAATGAATCACGTAGACGAGGATCCAGGGCGCAAGCTTTATCCAATTCTTTGATAAGAGATGCGACAAAATCGGAAACACTGAGTTTACCGAAAACTAACTCACAGGCATGTCCAATAAATGAAATTCGAGTGGGTACACTGCCATCTTTCTCTAATATTAATTGGTTATCTTTTAAGAGATAACCGCCATCAAGATTAAAGCGGGTAGTGATTTCGGTAGGATATAGACCAGCAAGCTTCTGTTGATGTGAGATAACAGCTTTATCACTGCTCATAACAATAATCATGCTTACACCCTCGTGCAAGAAAAGATTGCTTTACTTTTGTTTGAATCTGCTACTATTAAGTATAGAAGGTGTTAAGAGGAAATGTGGTGGCTAGACATGGATTTTCATGCTAATCAACCTAATGAAAAATAAGGATAATTTAATGATAGTAATCATGGTGGCTAATCAGATCAACCTGGATGCTGCTAAAAAATTGAATACTGTTGTAGCCAGACAAGAAGTGCAATTTTATCCCCAATTAGATTTTCAGCACAAACCAGACCAACAAATTACACTGCTTGATCTGACTGCAGATGGTGAATTTCAACGCTTATCTCATCCTGAATTAATGGGGGAAATTTTGCTTAAGTCGGGTATGGGCAAAAAAGTAAAGAATCTTAATATACTGGTTTCAGATATTAGTCTTGCCAAGCCACTATTTATCTATGCTGATGAGTTATCCCATTACCTAAGAGATAAAGGTAAGCTGATGAGAGTGCATGTGGCTGGCGATTTAAATGGTTGTTCTATTATTTGCCCACCAACGATGCACCAACTAGCCTGGCAAGTGTATGCGGTGCCTGCTAAAGAATGTCTAAATCAGACGATGTTAGATAAGCCTGATCAAAAGCGTGATTATCAATATTATGCTACCTTACCCAATAAAAAAATACTTTGGGAAGGAAATGACATCATGCAATGGCTTGAAGATCATGACAGAATAATTTAACGGGTAAGAGTGTATTTATTTAGTTCTTGCTTAGTATAATAATAGCCTCTCCCCTTATGAAAGAGGCTATGACTAACAGGAGTCGTTAACATGGCGCTGTCTACCATTAAATCTTCGCTTGTTCCTCCTGTAATTGCGCATCGCGGCGTGAGTGCAGAGGCGCCAGAGAATACATTAGCGGCATTTTTAAGAGCCAAGCAATTGGGTCTTAACTGGGTTGAATTTGATGTGATGCTTGCGGCAACCGGTGAAGCAGTAGTAATTCATGATGATGATTTGAAACGTACAACTAATGGTAAAGGTCGTATCACTGATTGTTCATATAGTTATTTGAAGACTCTGGATGCGGGTAGCTGGTTTAATCCAATCTTTGCAAACGAAGGTATCCCTTTGTTGCAAGAAGTGCTCAATTTACTGCATCGTCAAAAGCTTGCCGCTAATCTTGAAATAAAACCATTCCCAGGGCATGAACAAGCTACTGTGCAACGTGTATTTGAAATTTTGCAAGAAAATAAAGAGGGCTTACCATCGCCTTTACTTATATCGAGTTTTTCACCGATTGTTTTGCAAATGATAAGAAAAATGTCTATGTCTATATTGCTAGGTGTGCTCATGGACGAATGGCAAGCAAATTGGCAAGACCTTTGTGCAGAAGTGCAATGCATCTCTGTCAATTTAAATCATATGTTACTAAATCGTGCGAGAATAGAAGAGATAAAAGCGAAAGGTTATCTCATTTTAGCTTATACTGTTAATAGCATTGAGCGTGCGCAGGAATTATTATCCTGGGGCGTGGATGCCATATTTAGTGATTGCCCGCATGCTATTCTTACAGGGTTAAAAATAAAGGGAGCAAACCATGGAAATTAATCACTTACTGACTGTAAGCGTAAAACAAAAAGCGTCGGATTTGCATTTATCGCCTGGAATGCCACCTATGTTACGTATTAATGGAGATCTTGCTATCATCCCAGATTTTCCCGTACTTGATGCCAGAATGACGCAGGATTTTATTTTCAGTTTCATGGATGAGGAAAAAAAATTGCAATTTGCTAAAGCATTTGAGCTGGATTTTGCAATTCAGATCCCAAATGTATCAGGATTCAGGGTGAATGTATTTCGTGAAGCAAATGGTGTCGCTGCTGTTTTTCGGGTGATACCCTCTAACATCCCTACCTTGGATCAACTGGATATGCCTGTTATCTTTAAAGAGTTGATGAGTTTGTCTAATGGTCTGATTCTAGTGACAGGCGCTACAGGTAGCGGTAAGAGTACCTCGTTAGCAGCAATGGTAGATTATATTAATACGCATGAAGCATGTCATATTATTACTATAGAAGATCCCATAGAATTTACACATAAAAGTAAAAAAAGTCTTATTAACCAGCGCCAGGTTCATCGAGATACACATGATTTTGCTAATGCACTACGATCTGCTTTACGTGAGGACCCCGATGTCATTTTGGTGGGAGAGCTGCGTGATCTGGAAACCATTCGTTTAGCATTAACAGCAGCAGAAACGGGTCATTTAGTGATGGCTACGCTGCATACTAGCTCTGCATCGCGTGCGGTGAATCGTGTTATAGATGTTTTTCCCGCAGGAGAAAAAAATATTATTCGTAACATATTGTCAGAGTCATTACAGGCCGTCATATGTCAGACACTGGTGAAATCCACCACGGGTAGTAGAGTTGCTGCTTTTGAAATAATGCTTGGGACTGCTGCTATACGCAACTTAATCCGTGAAGATAAAATAGCTCAGATGTACACTACGATCCAGACTGGCAAGGAAAAAGGAATGTGTACGATGGAGCAGTATCTGCAAGAATTGATGGCAAAGAACGTGATTTCTTCAATTAAATTAAATGAGAGTATTTTGGGGTAAGATTTAGTTATAAATGCTAGCAGCCAGTCTCTTACGAAATCAGGAGCAGCTCGAGGCGGGCGGTGCTGAGGAGAGCTATGGTTTTTTAAAAACACCGGTAGCCTCTGGAGTTGTTCACAATCCTCAAGTCCTTGCTTTATGGAGAAGACTAGCTAACGGGTAATCGCTTAATTTTTAAGTTATTGTGTGATATAATGGTATTTTTAACTCAAGTATATTATAAATAGTTTAGGGTAAAAATACATGTTTGACCGATCCCTTCTTCCTCCATTGAAACGAGAGTTAATGGCTATCTGGGAGAAAGCAGAGAGTACAGAATTCAAGCTGGAAGACGTGGGAAAATGTCATCTGAAAGAAGCTACTCGGGCATTAATATATATTGTTGATAACATCGATACACTTAAGGATACATCATTAGAAGGAGATGATGCTCTTTATTTTTTAGAAACAAACATGACGTCTACTTCTCATATTCCTATCCACCTTAGCAACTATCGCAACCCCACTTCTTCTGCGCAAGAGAAAAACAAAGAAACGGGAAAATCATGTGTAGGTGAATATGGTATAACGATAATGATAGATTCGTTACCTAAAATGTTTGTGACTTGTTTTAATGCAGTAAAAGGGGATTCTGAAAAATTAAAGACTTTTTGTGAAAAATTATCGGGTATCTGTATTGATGCACGTACTCGAGTTGCTTTTGACTATGCGATGAGAGGTGCAACTGGAAAGAAACCAACGCTTAGAAACTTGATAGATGCTCAAGCTCAGAAAATGGATAATGAGGCTAGATTTACTTACTTCTCGCTGTTAACTGCGTTATTAACAGACAACTGGGGTACAGAACTGGCTGAAGATAAAGATGACAAAGAAGGCCCTTCTCCGAAAGTATTGAACTCAGATGCTAATGCTAAAGTTCATAAACTCTTAACTAGTATTTTTGCATTGATGCCAAGCACTGATTTTCCTATTTATTATTCTAAAACTCCAAATCATTTACAGAAAATCTTTTTAGATTTTTTATTAAAATTAAGTGGTTCATTTTTAATTGATCTCCCTAGTTTGGCGAGCGAGAGTTGTGATCAATACTTGTTTGAACAAATGATGCTGGGGGATCCCAAGCCTTGTCTATTAGAGAGGCTTTTTCAAGAGCCCGGTAGAAGTGAAATTGAGCCACAGTTAGTTAGACTGGTAGAGTTAATAACGCCTACTGCTCTAATTAGATTTATGCAAACTTCTGACAATTTTCTTTATAATGCATGCTATTTGTCATCTGTAAATCGTAAAAAGCTATTTTTTAGTCTTATTAACAAATACAACGTCGAACATGCTCTTGTAATAATAAAAGGGAAAAATCTATTTGAGCGATTACTTAAAAATTCCCCCAGCATATCTCCAGATGATTTTATTACTCTTTTGCAAGAGAGTATAGAGCCTAAAGAAGCTAAAGAATCTATGGAATATGACTTTGGTTTAATGTCTCTGTCAATAGAAGAAGAAGTTACGAGAGAAGAGCTGGCGGAGCTATCAAAAAAACATAATAGACCTATCTTGATAAGAAAAAGGTCTGAAACCAGCACCTATAGCTATTGCATCTATGGATATAGATCGAAGGGAAAACAATGGGACATTACACCGTTAAGTCCTGTGCCGTTTGGCAGTATAGCATTTGAAGTAAAAGCAGAAGAGGATATTCACAAGCCTCAAGAAAAGAAAAGAGAGGTTATCTATCCGTCTTCATCAATGAATCGCCAACAAATATATCAGGAAATTGCTGAAAAAAAAGGCCATACACCAATACCAGCAAATGAAAAATTAAAAAAAATAGTTGATATTGTGCAGCAGCCTAACATGGCAAGCATCAGTCGGTTTCCTGAGGTTATTCAAGCAGTAAAAAAATGCTTGCCTGAATATTATGACGATATTATCGAGAAATATTTTAAAGACTTTTTGCAAGCTCAAGTTGTAAAAGGTTGTAATGATACTGTTGATTTATTTCGTTTCTTGGACTGTCTTGAAGATGACACTATAGAAAAATTATTTAAATCGAATCGATATTGGTATGGGTCAGGTGTATCCTTGGCTAAGCACATTTACCAGTATTATCTTGATCGTAACCGTATAGAAACAATGACTTCACGTTTGAATGCTATTGTAGAGTCATTCGATGAGGCTGAACTTGTAAGGCTAGGAGACTCTAATTTTCTTAATACAGTTTGTTATGTATCGCTTGAGCACTGCCAGTTTTTATTTAAGGTGTTTGCTAACGGCTATAAAAAGAAAGGGCGCTGTATACTGGACACAGTACAAGCAAAAAGATTATTTCATCACGTATTTTTCCTTACCAGGGCACCGAAAAAAGAGTTTACTTTCTGTTTTATTAAGATGTTACTTTCTGTTTCACCAGTGGAGGAATCAAAAAGTAGTTTAGAAAAAAAATCAGAAACAGAAGAAACAGCAGTATTAGTAAAAATAACAAAAGCACTCATAGATCAAAATATAGCGACTCAAAAGCTTGTGCATGCTTTGATAATTCAGCAGATCAAAGAGGCATTACCTTCGCAACTTTACCATACAGTTTTGATTAAATATTTTATAGATTGCTTGCGAGCAACAAAACATAAGCAAGATCAGCTAACTCTGGAATATTTCTTAAATATTTTAACAAAAGAGGAAATAGAAGTATTATTAAGTGCGGCTAATGAATTGACTGTCATCCGGGAAATTTTTGCTTGTTTAGATGATGACTCTTATGTCTTGTTTATAACGCATTTAAAAAAGAAAATGGGGGAAGAGAGCCCTGAATTACTTCGTGTCTTATTACATGAATGTCTGCAAGAAGATCAACCTGATATCTTATTATGTTCACCCCCCTTGCCATTAGATGTCCGTGATATTCCAGTAACGTCAAATTCAGCATATGTATGCACAGTAATCGAAATCGAAAATGTAAATTATTATAAGCTGTTCTATATAGACAAAATTAGGAACCAATCAACTGAACTAAAAATCAGCGCTGATGAATTGGAAGAACTTATATATAGAATAAACCCACAAAGACAGTCAAGAAAATCAACTAAACAGCAATTAGAAATAATTAAATCAATCACAAAGCACAGAGGTCCTCGCGAGGAACGAGTTAGCCGTTTTTTTACTATGAGCGAAGTTGCAAAGGTTCCAGTTTTTTCTTATACATCAACATTTATGCTTTCTGAGAAGATGTCAGCAGATCTATTCGTGGAGCTGCTGAAACGAGCCCCAAGCCATTATGATAAAATTAATTTTTTAGAACAATTATTCTCAAGCGAGACTGTCGATCTTGCAAAGTGTATTAACAGTAATAACTTATCTCAGTTAAAACTTATCCTTATCCCAGCCTTAAAAATATACAGACGCTCTTTTTCGTCTGATGCATCCGAATCAGCTGTTTTAATGCGGCAAGTTATTGATTATCTCGTCAATAATGCTCGATACAGCGATAAGCGTTTTATTACTGCGCTCAAGGCTATTTTTATTCTTGCTCATGCTACCACCTCATCAAGTCAAGATGAATGTAAACGTGAAAATAAGGCTGACTTTAAGTTATGGCTCCAACCGCTTATTCAAGAAACCCAAAGAGACCACGAAACAGGAAGAACTTTTTGTTTTAACAAAAGCAGATTAGTCAGAATTTTAGAACCGGCTGTATCTGAAAAAAAAGCGACAGCAGAGCAGTCACGAGACTCATCTCTTTCAGTTTTTTATGGGCACTCAACTTTGTTTCAGCAGCAAAAAAGCGCAACCAGAAGTTCGACCTCCAGCCAGACCGCGAAAGAGGGCAACCCTCTGAATTCACTACGTGCTTTTCTAGTGTCTTTCCGATGAGTAATGTGAGAGGGTTAATTTGATTTCTCTTGATTAATTCTTAGCATTGTTTCCTGGTAACCCGTTTCAGTCATTTTCTCAGCCTCTTTAAGGCTGCTATGCAATAACCTAAACTTACTAAGATTTAAATTAATTAGAAAATTAGCAGCAAAGCCATTCTGCTTTGTTTTAACAGAGGAGCCAATCAATAACCCACGTAAAAAGTTATCAATAAAACGCGGAAATTTATAAGTCTCGCGGATCATGCCAAATTTAGCTAATACTATTTGTTTGAATGTCAAAATGGGTGGAAAATGATAGCGTCGGTAGTCACGTAATGCAGTATTTAATTCCACGGCAGTGATACGCCCTTTTTTGCCTAAAAATTGTCGCATGACATCAACTGGTAAATTATTTAATAAGCCACCATCAAGATGTAATTCTCCATCAATGAGCATCGGTGGAATCAAGCCTGGAACGGAAGAACTGCAGCGTGTTTTTTGCCATAATAAGCCATCGCGATGTATCGCTTCTGTCGAAGTTGCCATGTTGCTAGAAACACAAAAATACGGCAACCAAAGATCTTCAATTTTAGTATCATTGAAAACCTGTTGCAGTGATTCAGTAAATTTCTTTGCATCAAACAAGGAAACATAAGGCCACGTCAGGCTTTTCCAGGAAATAGAGCCGCGCGATGCTTCAATAATTGTGTGAAAGCGCTTGTTGGCATCTGTAAAAGATTCTTGAATAGCATAACAGGCTGCAATAATAGCACCTACACTTGATCCGCCAACCATATCAATAGGAATTTTTTGTTCGCGTAATGCCTTAAGAGCGCCTAGATGTGCCCAGCCTCGTGTCCCGCCACCACCTAATACCAACCCCACTGCTTTGCCGCGTATGAAGCGGAGCAATCGTTGATAATGTCGTGTTGCATCAATTTTAATATGATGGTGCATGCTAAATTGAGTTTGTTGTAACCAAACAGCAGTGTTGTTTGGCATGCAGGTGTCAGCAGGGTGTAATAAAATCAATACAGGGTTAGTCGTAAAGTGGGACTGATTGCTATGAATTTTATCTAGAATAGCGGAATTAAAAGTTTTATTTAGTTGTGCATCTGCAACTAAATAAAGTAAATCTATTTTTTTTAAACAGGCTTTTGCTAACGGTGTTTCAAATGATTTAAGCAAATAGACTATTTTTTGTGAGCGCTTTTTATTGCGTTCAATTTTTTGAATTTTATCTTTAAGTGCAGTGAGTTCAATATTAGAATCATTAAAATCAGGATGAAAATCTGAAACTATAATAAGACTCGCATAAGCTGTTGCATGAAATAGCAATTTTTCAATGAATTTATCGAATAAGATCGTATTATTTGCTGGAACAATAGCAATGGATTTATTCAATTCCTTGCTGGTGAGCATATGAGTAAGGTTTTGTGAGCGTTCAATGATTGGGCGTACAGTTGCAAACATCACTGCAGGATGAAGATAACAAAGTTCAACAAAATCTTTGCTGGGCAACTGAAGCAATGTGCTGTCTCTGAGTGCCTTAATAGTCAAAGAACGGGGTTCACTTGATAAAGCGCCTAGCTCACCCACTGTTTCTCCTGCTTCAATATGACCTACAGTTTTTACCTGGTTATTTGTATCAGCTGCTAAAGCAGATAATTTTCCACTGATTAATATAAATACATTCTCTGATGGTGATCCTTGATGGAATAAAGTATTGCCATGATTCAGCTCAATTTTTATAACTTTAGGAAGTAATTTCTCGAGTACATTTTTATCTAAAGACGAAAATAACTTATGTGTTTTCAATAAATGTAGTAGGTCGCTATCCATGCTATGGCCTTAGGTTGTGTCAATAGTTTAAAATTTAATCAAGCTATTTTAATGGATGTCAGCCTGATTTATCAACAGTTGAACTTAGGATCGAAGATACTTTTTAAATATGACATGTTATAATAACACCTAAATTCGAAATATAAACTCATTACATCTCAAGATGACAGATTCGCATTTTCAAGTGTGATGAGTATAAATCATGATCTAGGAAATATAACGAATGAATGATTGGAATGGGTTTGATTTTTTAATATTTTTAATTTTCATTGTTAACACTCTTCTTGGTATGTCGCGTGCAGCAACAAAAGAAATTATTTCAATGGCTTCTTTAAGTGCTGCTTTAATATGTGCCATTAAATTCACCATACCTTTATCGTTATTTTTTAATAGATCACCTTTAATTATCGATGTAGTTGCTAATAAACATATTCAAAATTTCATGTTATCTCTTGGTTTGAATCCATTGGGAGAAGATTCACTTCAGGAAATATTTTATTCCATCAGTCTTCTAGTTTGCTTTGTAGGTACTTTTTCAGTTTGTGAAGGTGTACTTGGGATATTTGGTATTGTAGAGATGTATCCCTTTCCGTATGCTATGTTGAATCGCAAATTGGGTGCTGCGTTGGGTGGTGTCCGTGGCTATGTTATCAGCCTTATTTTGATCTCAGTCTGCGTGCTTCATATTTTTAAAAATAGTGATAATTCTATTTTTACGAACTCATTTTTTGTAAAGACATTTTATGATTCAGCAGTAAAATTAGATAGCATTATTAGTGGGCAGCGACCAGAGCAATATAAGGATATATTCAAAGATAAGAATTTGTACAATCCAGTTAAAGCAGTACACGACCTTGCTCAGCCAGCGAGTGAGGGCATTAATACTGACGCAGTTGATCCCACTACTACCACTGCACCAGCGCAGGATATTTCCCAGCCAGTGCCAGCGGGAGTTAACCCGCAATGACATGAGGGGCGTTCATGACGTTTGGCAATTTTAATTGGCTTGATTATTTATTTTCTAGCATCTTTGTGCTTTTTATACTGCTTTCTTTATGGCGTGGTTTGGTTAAAGAAATCATTTCAATAGGAGCATGGGCGGCAGGGCTTTTTATTGGCTTTATGTTTGCGCCTAAGCTTGCAGCTCTATTTACAGATAGCTCAGCTGTCCAGGCGACACTAACACATGCTGGAAGCAAAGTGAGTGAGCATGCAACTACAGAGAGTTCTTTTGCTGTAGGAGTCTGCTTTGTTATCTTGTTAGTTGGAACCTTGGTCATAGGGGCAATCATTAGTTATATCATGGCAAAAGTAGTCCAGGTTTCTGGTATTAGTTTTTTTAACCGATTATTGGGCGGCGTTTTTGGTTTCATAAAAGGCTTTATTGTTAATTTAGTCATCCTATTTTGTACCCAGATGACTTCATATGCGGAAGAACCTGCTTGGAAACAATCCCAGATTGTACAAGCGTATCAACCAGTCATCGCTTTGTTAGAGAATAAAATGGGGCCTGAGTTTGAGGATTTAAAAGCAAAGATAAAGCAAGCGCTTGACAGTGGACAGGATGCGAAATCGAGTTCTCACTCTCTCAGCTCATCCATGAATTCATTTACTGGCATTTTCTCCAGCCGTTCTTGATCAGCAAATAGGGCTAGCAATTTTGCAATTCTTTCTGTAGAAAAATGGCCTGTTAAATTATCATGAAACTTCTTTATTAATAGGGGAATTCCTTCCTTGCGCCGTCGTAAATGTCCTAGAGGGTATTCAATCTGTATTTTTTCAGTTGGACTCCCGTCATTAAAATAAATTTCTATAGCATTGGCTATCGAACGCTTATCAGGTGCAAGGTAATCTTGGTTAAACTGCTTATTTTCCTGAACTTGCATTTTTTCTCGCAAGAGATCAATCTGTGCATTTTTGGCAAATTGATTCTCATAATATTCCGCTTTCAAATCACCAAACAAAAGACAAACTGCCACTATATATTGCAAGCAATGATCACGGTCAGCAGGGTTATTGAGGGTGCCTGTTTTATTAATAATCCGAATAGCAGATTCATGAGTGATCAGAATAATTTTATCAATTGTATCTAAGCGATTTTTGATCTTATGATGTAATGCTATCGCGCATTCCACTGCTGTTTGGGCATGGAATTCCGCTGGATATGCTACTTTAAATAAAATATTCTCTATGACATAAGTTGTAAAAGGACATGGTAAATGTAACGTTTTACTTTGCAGTACAACATCATAAAATCCCCATTGTTTTGCTGTTAATGCGCTGGGATATCCCATTTCACCTTGTATGATGAGCCAGGCTAGACGAACTGCGCGGCTGGTGGCATCACCTGCAGCCCAGGATTTTCTGGTGCCAGTATTCGGTGCGTGACGATAGGTTCTTAAGCTTTGCCCATCAATAAATACATTAGACAGTACTTTTATGATATCATCCTGAGTACCGCCTAATAAGTGTATTGCAACTGCAGCAGAAGCAATTTTCACTAAGATGACGTGATCAAGACCGATGCGGTTAAAGCTATTTTCCAGTGCCAGCACACCTTGAACTTCATACGCCTTAATCATTGCAAGCAGTACATCGTGCATAAAGAGAGGTGATTTTTTCTCCGCATTATTTTTACGGCTCATGTAATCAGCCACTGCTAAAATTGCACCCAGATTATCTGAAGGATGTCCCCATTCAGCAGCTAGCCAAGTGTCATTATAATCAAGCCAACGGATGGTAGCCCCAATGTTAAAAGCAGCTTGAATGGGATCTAATACAAAACGGGTGCCTGGTATAGGTACGCCATGAGGTACCACAGTGTCTGGAATAATGGGCCCTAATAGTTTAGTACATGCAGGATAGTTAAGAGCAAGAATACTACAGCCTAACGCATCCATTAAACAATAACGCGCGGTAGAAAAAGCCAGTTCACTGTGGGTGATAAAATTCGTGACATAGTCAGCAATGATAGCGAATTCTTTATCAGGCGCGGGTTTGCTATTTTGTTCAGTCAGGCTTTTCAGCATGACTATTCTCGCTGATTGAGCGGAACAAACGTGAGTGGTTGCGGGCCAATGTAGTTTGCATCGGGTCGTATTAATCGATTATCTTGTCGTTGTTCAATGATATGAGCGCTCCATCCTGCAATACGTGACATGACAAACAGAGGTGTAAACATAGGTGTTGGTATTCCGCAAAAATGATAAGCAGTTGCGCTATAAAAATCAGCGTTGGGGAATAACTTTTTTTCATCCCACATGATTTTTTCAATCCGTTCAGAAATAGGATATAAATAGCCATCTTTTGCTTGTAGCGATAATTTTTGCGACCATTGCTTAATAATATCTGAGCGTGGATCAGATATTTTGTAAACACGATGACCAAAACCCATGATTTTATATTTTTCAGCAAGTCGTTCTTTAATGCCAGCTTCTGCGATATCCGGTGTTTTAAATTGTTCGATTAATTCCATTGCTGCTTCATTAGCGCCGCCATGTAAGGCCCCGCGTAATGTTCCAATTCCTGTTACGATGGCAGAATAAAAATCTGCTAGAGTGGATGCTGTAACACGTGCAGCAAAAGTAGAAGCATTAAATTCATGTTCAGCATATAAGATGAGAGAGACATTCATAGTTTGTGCGTTAAGTGTATCTGGGGTTTTTCCGTGTAATAAATGAAGAAAGTGGTTTGCCAAGCGATCTTCAGTGCTATTTGTTTGAATGCGAATGCCATTTTTATGGAAATGATACCAGTACAGTAATATGCCTGGAGTAGAAGCAAGCAGCCTGTTTGCCACTTCTTCTTGGCGGTATTGTGCAGTCTCAGGTTCTAAAGTACCCAGCATAGAGCAGCCGGTACGTAACACATCCATTGGATGAGTATTAGCTGGGATGCTTTCTAAGGTATTTTTTAGAGGAAGCGGTAACTCACGGAGTGATTTTAATTTTTCCTGATAAGCGGATAATTCTTGTAAATTAGGTAGCTCGCCATAAATTAATAGATAGGCCACCTCTTCAAACGCAGCATTTTTGGCAAGATCGTGAATATCGTAGCCACGATAGGTTAAACCCAAGCCTGCTTTGCCTACAGTGCTAATTGCTGTATTACCCGCTACTAGGCCAGCCATACCACCGGATGTCTTGTTCATTTATGTTTTTCCTGTGTCAATAATTCATCTAAATTTTTTTCATAAGCATAATAATTTAATATTTTATATAATTCTTCACGTGTTTGCATTTTATCAAGGACACTTTTTTGTGAACCTTTTTTACGAATAGTTTGATAAACTTGTTCCGCAGCAGCGCTCATAGCACGGAAAGCACTTAGCGGATAAAGCACCATACTGATGCCTACCTTGCCAAGCTCTTCTTTTGTAAATAAAGGAGTTTCACCAAATTCAGTGATATTTGCCAGTACAGGTACAAAGCAATTTTGTGTAATTGCTTGATATTGCGTAAGCTCGCGTGCACCTTCAAAGAAAATCATATCAGCGCCTGCTTCAACATAAGAATGAATGCGGTCAAGTGTTGCGGGTAGTCCCTCTATAGCCAGTGCATCTGTGCGTGCCATAATCACAAATGAAGGATCGGTTCTTGCATCGACGGCTACTTTAATACGGTCGACCATTTCACTGCATTCGACAATGACTTTTCCTGGCCGGTGACCACAGCGTTTTGCTTGTACTTGATCTTCAATATGCACAGCAGCTGCTCCTGCTTTAATCATTTCACGAATCGTGCGTGCGATGTTGAAACCATTGCCCCAGCCAGTGTCAATATCAACTAGTAAAGGCAAATCTACCATGCTGGTGATGCGCCATACATCTTCTAATACATCATCGAGTGTCGTGATTCCTAAGTCTGGTAAACCATACGAAGCATTTGCTACACCGGCGCCTGATAAATAAATGGCACGAAAACCTTGCTGCTTAGCCAGTAGAGCGGTAAATGTGTTGATGGTCCCTACAATTTGTAAAGGCTGTTCTGTGCTAAGTGCTTGGCTTAAACTATTATGTTTGGTATCTTGCATCATTTAATCCCTGAATATTCTATGTAAATAGCGTAGCTGGTTACGTATTTCAGGAAATAATAAATTCTTTTTGGTACCATTCAAGCAAAATCCAATTATAACAAGCAGTACTATATTTAAAAGCAAGATAATGAATAAAGACAAGAGGGGCGTCAATAACAGTGATTGAAGATAGCTAAATAAAATTGCCAGCACGCCTATCCACGTTGCTGTTAAAAGTGAACCAAAGACAACTGATAGTACAATGAGACGAATTAAACTTTTCCCTGCCACGCGTGCTTCAAATTCAACAAGTGTTGCTATTTTACCAAGAACGCTAAAAAACGTTGGAACAAGAATGATGAGGTTTAGAATGGCTTTGCTCAAGGTAGGCTTTTTTTTCGGATTAGCATTAGCCATGTTCCAAACCTCTCTCTATTTTCTATATCCTATTCGCGGTGACGCAAAGTTGCCCGTTTCCTTCTGCGCATGAGAGCACCACCAATAAGTACGCCAGATAACATGGCGAGTAATAGTGATTTGAAGGGTTTCTCAGCAACATAAGTTTCCATATTTTCTTTAATATCAGCAGACCTGTCTTTCATATTTTCCATTGATTGCGAAAATACTTCAGATGCTTTACCTCTAACATCTTTCGCGGTATCCGAGAATGCGTCTCGGATCTTTGCAATATCGCCTGATAAGTCAAAATCAGGAGTGCGTTTTTTACTCGTGTTTTTATACATGATACTATCTCCTTTTTGTGATTGTATCGCATACATGACACATTATACTCCCTTTAAATTAATTACAGCTTATTCTATTATAACAGCGTGTTTTTAAAATATTTTTATTTTTAATGGAATTTTATTGACCAAATATGCTCTAATGAGCACAATAAAAACTGCATGAGAGAAACCTTATGAAAATCTGGCAAATGGATATCAATTTAGCGCTGATAGAAGCGCGTAGTAAAGATACAATGATGGCACATCTTGGTATAGAGTTTATTGAAGTGGGTGATGATTATCTATTAGCGCGTATGCCGGTTGATATGCGTACTAAACAACCATTAGGGATTATGCATGGCGGTGCATCGTGTGTATTAGCGGAAACAGTAGGTAGCACAGCAGCCAATTTTTGTGTAGATCAGAGCCAATATTATTGTGTTGGGCTTGATATTAACACTAATCATATTCGTTCTGTGCGTGAAGGTTATGTTATGGGGACAGCAAAGCCTTATCATTTAGGCAAGTCTACGCAAGTTTGGAGTATAGAGATTGTGAATGAAAGAGCGCAGTTAGTGTCAGTGAATCGGTTAACAATGGCGGTATTGGCACGTAAATAAGCTCATTGCAAGGTTGAAATATGCAATCAAATTCTATTGTTTTAACGCGTGATGAAAGCCGTGAACTTGACCGTCGTGCTAGAGAGGAATTCGGCATGCCTGGTGTAGTACTTATGGAGAATGCGGGTCGTAATGTTGTTGATTACTTGCGAGCCAGGCCTCTACAAGGTCCGGTTTTAGTTTGTTGCGGCAAAGGTAACAATGGCGGAGATGGGTTTGTTATTGCAAGGCATCTGGATAATCATCGTATACCTGTTCAGGTTTTATTATGCGCTGAACCTGAAGAATTGAAAGACGATGCAAAAACGAATTTTAATATTATCGTAAAATCGGGTTTATCTATCTCTGACTTAAGCAAAGTATCTATTTTGGATAAATCACTCCGAACTTTAATGATGAGCGCCGAGTGGATTGTTGATGCTTTGTTTGGCACAGGGTTAAGCGGAAGTGTGCGGGCGCCTTTTGATAAAATAATTAAGGAAATTAATCATGCTGCAGCGCATGTCTTATCGGTTGATATCCCGTCGGGTTTAGACTGCGATACAGGTCAGCCTCTTGGTATTGCTGTTAAAGCGCAGCATACTGTGACATTTGTTGGCATGAAAAAAGGGTTTGTCTATCCTGCAGCAAAAAAATTTTTGGGTAATGTTTATGTTGCGGATATAGGTATTCCTGTAAGCATGATAGAAAAGTTTAAATGAGTTATTCTTTGGCGTATATGTGTAGCCTCTCCTTCAAGAGAAGAGGTTATGCTACGTATAAATTTATCTGGCGCAAGTTAATGTAACCTTGCTTCCTAGTTGCAGTTTCGCACTTATACCTAAGGGTAAAGGGAAATTAGTATATCCATGACCTATTCCTTTGACTCGAACAACTGGAATTTTACTGCTATCTGCGAAACGATTAAGTGCAGACTCAATTAAACAAACGCCATCTGGTTCTTTTCCTTCAATAAAATCGCCGAATAAAATGGCGGCAGCCTCTTTAAAGATATTGGCTTGCTGCAAATGCTGCAGCATGCGGTCAATACGATAACCACGTTCGCTCGTGTCTTCTAATAAAATAATTTTATTTCGTCCATCCAACTGCCAGGCAGTACCAATTCCTGCTTGAACGAGGGATAAATTACCGCCTGTTACATGACCTTCAATAACTTTATTTTCTTTTGCATATTTGTTAAGAGGCGATAACTCAGTAAATTTAACCTCCTTACTATCGCCAAACAGAATAGATTTTAGCGCAGCAATAGATTCTGCCGAAAATCTGTCTGGTGCGGAAGCGCCATGGATTGTTGGCCATTGCCATTGTTGCTGCAAGTAAATTTGTAAGGCGGTGATATCGCTCATGCCAACAAATATCTTATTTATTTTAGGGGGCGCAATTTTTGTTAGTTCAGGTATTAAGCGCATAGAACCATAACCACCACGTGCGCAGATGATGGCTTTGGTTTTAGGGTTTTGCAAAGCATTTGCCAATTGTCTAAAACGAATTTCATCTGTATTGGCACAGAATACGTCTTCACCAAAAATATCATCTGCTACTAAACAATTTAATTGCCAGGATTCTAATAATTTTTTTAATTCAGTTAACTGCTTATCTGAGCAACGTGAAGCCGGGGCGATAATGTCAACGCTGTCGCCGGGTTTTAGTATGGGTAGTTTTTGCATATTTCAATGGACCTTAGGATTTTTATGAAATGGTTATGATTATTATATACAGCTTAGCTTAAGGTTAAAGGTATTTATTGTCTATTTTCATGCTTTTATAAACGTATAATGGCAGGCTTTTGCGACAGAACTAGTTTTTATAGCTAAAAATCGTTATTATATCGTCAATTAACTGAATAAGACGTGCTTCACATGCTAAAAAAAATTTTCATTGCTATTATATTAAATGTAATTTTAATAAATTCACCATTTGCCTGTACAGTTTGGGGGGCGATTACGCCCAGTGAATTATTCATTGCGAAAAACCGCGACTTTCATCCTGGAGACCAAAAATTCATCACTATCAGCCATAAAAACAAATATAAATTTTTTGGGTTATACGCTGATAATGAATATGATAATCATTACATTATAAAAATGGGAATTAACGAGAAAGGGCTAGTTGTATTTATGACATTCGCAAGCACTATTCCCCGAGATCAGCGTGTTGCAAAAATTCCTTATTCTCAGGTAATGGAGAACATACTGGAAAATTACAAAACAGTAGATGACATAAATAAAGATAGTAAATTGTTATTCCAAGATAGCACACCCATTAACTATATTTTTGCTGATCGAAATAAAGCTTTGTTATGTGAAATTGGCCTAAATAATAATTACAAATGTGAGAGCTACTCTAGAAGTTCTGGTAAAGTGACAATCTTTTCGCAAACAAATCATTATATTTTCCCCGAATTAAAGCGATATAATCTGACTCCTGCTGAAGATCAAAAAACATCTTATTTTAGATTAAGCAAGATAAATGAATTAATGACAAGTCATTTAGAAGAATTAACCTTAGACCAATTTATAAATTTTAGTTTTAATACAGTAGCAACCAATGATAATCCTTTATCTAACTTTGATGAAGGGTATGATAATACTTATCAGGACAATAGTATTTTTAGAACTTTTAATAGCCACCCTGATAGAAAGGATAAAACGCATCCCAATAGTGATCGAGGCGTCTCATCTATGATTGTAAAACTGCCTTATAATAAGAATGAGCCGAATGAGCCGATAGAATTATATTTAAGAATAATAAACGGTATCACTGATTTTAATAATGAAAACTACACTCAAAATATCAATTATTCTGCGGCGAATACAACACTAGAGAAAGCAATAAAAAATCCAGGTTCTATTAAATATATACAAAAATCATGCAGAAGAGATAAGCAGTCTAGCTCATGCATGTAGTTTAGATAATATTTATAGCTGATGTTAATGATCTAATATGCAAACGTTTTTTTATTTTCTTATTAACGTAGGTATCCCAGTGAGATAGCTTCTTATAATGTTGAGTAATGGAGGCCCCAGGGTAGGGGCTATTTTTTCGAGTGCTTCTATTTTTTTATCTTCTTCTACCAGTTTCCAATAAGTATCAGAGATATCAACTTGCATTTGCTCCAGCAGACAACGGATGCGAAGTTGATTTTCAGGATGAGTTTTTTCTTCAAAAAATTCTTGTACAAGAGAAGCTTGTAGACCTTCGCTGTTATCTAATTCTTTGTAGATTGGATTGTTTACTATGAGTTTTTCTTCAATTTGAAGAATAGAGTTAAAACCGGCTTGAGGAGGGAGTACAGCATGTATTGCCTGAAAAGGTTGCGGTAATGATCCTAATTCAGCGAAATTTTTATGTAGGATAAGATCCTTTTTGGGCATTATTATTTTGATAGCAGAAATAAAATTATCTTCTGATCTGGTAAGTTCTTTTAGCTCAATACTGACTGATTTCCAAGAGCAGAATACTATATCATAGACATCAATGAGGGATTCTTTACGAATATTTGCCAGAATGTTTTGTAGGTGATTGAGCGTGCTAGATTTGTCCTCGTGGAGGAGAAAGGGAGGGCGTGGGACCCACCAGACAACTTGGTAATTTTGTAGGCGAGCAACTAAAGCTTCTCCCATGGTTGGTTTTTTATGGAAAAAACTGTGCATATTTTCCCTTGTATTTATTTTACATAAGCATCTAATTTCTTCATTTTTAAGCTATTTTAACACACAATCAGGGAATTTTAGAACCTGTTACTGAGGGTTTAGAATGTCGTTGGATTAACTCATCTGATCGTTTAGATTTTTCAGGAAGAGATGAGGTAGCAGGATTAAATTTGTTAAGCATAGAGTAATATTTCATCCTTATTTTTCCTCCTGGTGTTTTTTTAAATTTATCTCCCTGGGATAGATTTATTAATGGAGTAGCTTTTTCTAATTGTTTTGACTTTTGTCGTGGGGATGCTTTTTGAAAAAACATTAAAGCTGCAGAGCTCGAATTATCATTGGGTTTAAGATCTTTTGATTTAGCCTTGACTTTCTCATGGACGGGAGTTTGTTTTCTTGGTGTGATTTTTCCTGGCTGCTTTGATTTTTTCAGAGCTTCTTTTCTTTGGAATGCACGTTTAAAAAGTTCTGTAGTTCCAGGATCCCAGCTATCAGGAGATTCGCTTGATAGAGAGGAGCTGCTAGTTTTAATTTCTCCTGCTTTCGGTAGTTGTTCTGGGGGTATTACAGAAGAGCCATCAATTTGAAGAGGATTACTGGCTGCTGGGCTAGCTGGAGCTCTCTGTTCTATTAGTGAACCAAGGAGCATTATGTTAATAAACGGTAACATTATTATTTTAAAGTCTGCCAGCAGATGTTGTTCTTGCTTTTGGAGATATGTTTTAAATTCACTCTCACCACGTTCTAGCTGAGCTTGTTTTTCATTCCGATATGTTTGCTCAATATCATGTGCTGGAGAAAAAGGAGTGTTTTGTTCTGTGAAATAGCTTTCACATACTGTATACATTGAGTCACACTGGATAGGTGATATAAAACTGGTTAATTCTGCCGATTCTTTTATCTTATTAAATATAAGTTGGATATCTTCTAGCTGGATATTTTTTTTAAATTTGTAGTGGCTATGGTAGCCAAGTTTATCATTCTCAGACAGATGGTCTGCAAGCAAATGCAAATGCTCTGGAAGGTCTACCATGCTTGTAGTATTTGATAAATGTGGTAAGATATTTTTATCAAATAATGTACTAAATCTATCTCTGGTGGTTACAGTTTGCATTATGTGAGCTGTATCATTGCTTTGTGGTTTAAAGCGGATGATTAAATTATCTCTATCAATAATAAACTGTCCGTATAAACGTTGTCCGTCTAAAGAGTGGCTCTCAAATTCTAAAGTTAACGGCATAGGACTTTCTCAACTCCTCACTCATCTTATTTATTTTTGTTAAAAATCACTGATGGCATGCTAGCATATCGATTTAAGGTGATCAATAATAAAGAAGTCTCATTGCAAATTCCAAGCTGAAACTGATACAACGGAGAGCTTATGGTTTTCGGAACTTTGAAAATTATAGATTAGGAGTTAGAGTGCTGTGTTTATAGAAGGAATGTCTTTTTTCGGGAAAGAGCCTGATTTCTCTGAAAGCGCCTCTAGTATTGGCTCCCCGAACTGGACTCGAACCAGTGACCTAATGATTAACAGTCATTTGCTCTACCGACTGAGCTATCGGGGAATACTTTGGCTTAGGTGATGTGCATACTAATATTGCTTTTGTTTTGCGTCAATATTTTATTTGCCTAAGATTATGAAAACTCGTGCTAAATTTCGTTCAAAGCCGTTTTTATCCGTTGCATGGCTTCTTCCAAGTTCTTCATGCTGGTGGCATAAGATATACGAATGTAGCCCGGTGCCCCGAAGGCGGAACCAGGCACTACGGCAACTTCCGCTTTTTGTAAGAGATAATCCGCTAATTCCAGGTCATCATTGATCTGCGAGGTTCTTTGAATGATGCTTTCCATACTCGGAAATGTATAAAAAGTGCCATCGCTAGGGTGACATTTTACTCCTGGCATTTTCTGCAATTCACTAACCACAAAATCATGACGTTCTTTGTAAGCTTTAGTCATGGTAGTGATACAAGATTGATCACCGTTTAATGCAGCTTCTACAGCAACTTGTGCAATGCTAGTCGGGTTTGAAGTGCTTTGTGACTGAATTTTCTTCATTGCTGCTATAATCTTTGCAGGGCCTGCAGCATAACCAATACGCCAGCCGGTCATAGCATAGGCTTTAGAGGCGCCATTGATTACGATACAACGGTCGTATAACTCAGGACATGCCATCAAAATATTGCTAAAAGGCGCTTTGGTCCAAAGTGTGTGTTCATAGATGTCGTCACTCGCCACAATAATATGAGGATGTTGTAATAAAACCTGGCCTAATGCGGCTAGTTCGGCTGCTGTATAAGCGACACCTGTTGGGTTGGAAGGGCTGTTGAGGATGACCAATCGTGTTTTAGGAGTAATCGCTGCTTCTAGCTGGGTAGGTGTTATTTTAAATTGCTGGTCTATATCTGCTTTGATGAAGACCGGGATGGCATCTGTTAACTTTGCCATGTCAGGATAAGATACCCAATAAGGGGTGGGGATAATGACTTCATCATCCGCATCTAATAATGCAGTAAATAAATTATACAAACTGTGTTTTGCACCGCAAGAAGCAATAACCTGTCCTGGTGTATAAGTTAACTGGTTATCACGCGCGAATTTTTTAATAATAGCTTGTTTAAATCCGGGTGTGCCATCCACCGCAGTATATTTGGTAAAGCCTTGCTGAATAGCTGTAATAGCAGCTTGTTTTATAAAGTCGGGTGTATCAAAATCGGGTTCACCAACGCCAAGGTTAATAATAGACTTACCAGCGGCAATTAATTCATCAGCACGAGCTGATACAGCTAGGGTAGGGGAAGGTTTAATACGTTGGACGCGGGCAGATAATTCTTTAATCATGTCGTGGACTCACTTATTATGCTATGGAACTGAAAAACGGGCGGGAATCTATTATAATGTATCTTTCTAGGTTAATCTATCATGTCGCAATTATTCAAGCTTTGCTCCCATTTTAAACCAGCAGGCGATCAGCCTGCGGCAATAAAACAATTGATTACGGGCGTACAGAATGGCTTGGCGCACCTGGCGCTTCTAGGGGTAACGGGTTCGGGGAAAACATATACCGTAGCGAATGTGATTCAAGCGGTCCAGCGTCCTACCCTTATTTTGGCGCCTAATAAAACGCTGGCTGCGCAATTGTACGGTGAGATGCAGGAATTTTTTCCAGACAATGCAGTAGAATATTTTGTCTCTTATTATGATTACTATCAACCTGAGGCCTATGTGCCTTCTTCTGATACCTATATTGCCAAAGATGCTTCTATCAATGAACATATTGAACAAATGCGTTTATCAGCAACTAAAGCATTATTAGAGCGTCGTGATGCAATTATTGTTGCCACTGTTTCTGCTATTTATGGTTTGGGTGATCCACGTTCTTATTTAAGCATGGTATTGCATCTCGATCGTGGTGATCCTATTGATCATCGCGAATTACTGCGACGTTTAGCGGAGTTGCAATATACCCGTAACGATGTCGATTTATATCGTGCAACTTATCGTGTGCATGGAGATGTAATTGATGTCTATCCAGCGGAATCAGAAAAAGATGCGGTACGTATCGAAATATTCGATGACAAGATTGAAAATCTTGCTTTCTTTGATCCACTCACCGGAGAAATTTTAAGACGTGTTCCCCGCTTAACGATTTATCCCAAAAGTCATTATGTCACGCCACGTGAAAAAATTCTGGGTGCTATTGAAGATATTAAGCCAGAATTGAAGGAGCGCTTAGCTGAGTTAAATAAGCTAAATAAATTAGTGGAAGCGCAGCGTTTGGAGCAACGTACTATTTACGATTTGGAATTAATGAATGAATTAGGTTATTGTCCTGGCATTGAAAATTATTCACGGTATTTATCCGGTAGAAAAGCGGGTGAAGCGCCGCCTACGTTATTTGATTATTTACCCAGTGATGCGTTATTGATTATTGATGAATCGCATGTCACCGTGCCGCAATTGCGTGGTATGTACCGTGGCGATCGTTCACGCAAGGAAACATTGGTAGAGTATGGGTTTCGTTTGCCTTCGGCACTAGATAACAGGCCTATGCGTTTTGAAGAATTTAGCGAACGTGCGCCACAAACAATTTATGTATCTGCAACGTTGAGTGAATATGAGCTTAAAACTGCCGGAACTATCGCGGAGCAGGTGGTGCGCCCAACGGGTTTGCTTGATCCTGAAGTTGAAGTGCGTCCAGCAACGATGCAAGTAGATGATTTACTTTCTGAAATACATAAACGTGCCGCAGTGAATGAGCGGGTGTTGGTCACTACGCTAACCAAGCGTTTGGCAGAAGAATTAACGGGTTATATGGAAGAGCATGGTATCCGGGTACGATATTTGCATTCGGATATTGAGACTGTAGAGCGTGTGGAGATTATTCGTCATTTACGGTTAGGAAATTTTGATGTGTTAGTCGGCATCAATTTATTACGTGAAGGGTTGGATATGCCAGAAGTTTCTCTCGTTGCTATTTTGGATGCTGACAAAGAAGGATTTTTACGTTCTGAAACATCTTTGATTCAAACTATTGGTCGTGTAGCGCGTAATATTCATGGTAAAGCGATTCTTTATGCAGATAAGATCACAGGCTCTATGGAGCGTGCTATGAAAGAAACAGCGCGACGGCGTTTAAAACAACATGCTTATAATGAGGCACATGGCATTACGCCGCGAGGAGTGCAAAAAGCGGTGCGCGATATTATGGAGGGCGCATATGCGCCGAAATCCGTGCGCGGGAAAATATATGCTAAAGTTGCGGAAAAAGAATCTGAATACCTGGCGTTAAGCCCTCCTGCTTTAAAAGCTAAAATTGTGGAGTTAGAAAAAAAGATGTATGAGCATGCGCATAATCTTGAGTTTGAAGAGGCGGCAAAATTGCGTGATTTAATTAGTGAGTTGCAGAAAAATGTGCTTGCGCTAACTTAGCCACTTCCCCAAGATGATGTTATAAATTTTGTAACTGTCCACCCTCTTGCTTCGTCATTGCACTTGCAATGCTAAGGCAAGAGGGTGGGCGGTTACATTTTTTCATGATTACAACATGATGCAGCAACTTTTATCTGTTGTAGGTGCAGCAACTTTTCGTTGATTAGTAGCAAGCGGTGTTGTTATCGCAGTAACAACTTTCTCAGGGGGAGGGGCAAAAAAATTAATGTCTTTTAATGGCAAAGGAGACGGTACTTGTTTTATCTGCGATCTTGGACTATCTTCTGTGGGAGGTGTAGCTTTGAAATCATTTTCTTGCTCCAAGAAAGTCATTTGGCTGGGGAGTGCGGCGAACGATATGATAGGCGAGCCTTCTTTTTGGCGCAAGACCAAGATTCTATTTATACTAGCATGACTGTTGTCTCTGTGATTGCTTTTGCTTGTTTTTTGTTCTGTAATAATAGTCAAACGTGAATCACCCATTAGTTCCTTACTCCTCATCTCGTTTATAATTAAAATACTAGAAAAATAGTAAAACTACATAAAGAATATAGCAATAAAAATATTTAGTAACTGCTTGGTTCTCGTTCGTAATGACAGCACAGGGGAGCGAATAGTCGCATTTTAACTTATTAATTAGCCCAATCGTGATCGAGATAGCTAATCTTTCTCTTTTACGTGAATTAAACAATTACCAGGAAAAATTACAAGATGCATTTAAATTCCGCCATTCTATACAAAAAGGTTCGCTGCAGGATATAGTGAAAGGTATTGCCTACGACAATAGTTTTGCCACGTTAGCAGAACTTGAGCTTTGTCATCGAGCCTATATGGGTTTGATGAAGCCGATGTCTGAAGCTAACTTTCAAGGTGTCAAAAATCTTTTATCTACTCTTAATAACTCTGCAAGATGTAAAAAGTTATTATTTGCTTTGTTGCTTATTACTAATTTAGCTTTGTTAATAATTATAACAAAAGGAACAGCTTTGCCTGTGTTATGGAAGGTTTTATTTAATGTGCCTTGTGCTGTAAGTAGTGGAGTGAGTCTATGGGGTATCTTTAAACCGACTGCAGCAGATAAAGCAAATAAATTGCATGCGTCACTTCAGAATAAGCAACAGATGCGTTGCTCATAATAGCTTTATGTGCATGTATTAACGCGTCATACTTGGAAATGCGAATCTATCATTTAAACATTCAAAATTAATTCAATAATCCCTCCAAATGGGTCATAGGTGAAATAGTATTTAACAGTAACACTAACGCACCCAGGCACATCGTTAAATTAGTGATGAACAGAGCCATATGCTGCTTACGAATCTCTCCTTTAAATTTCCAGAAAGGATGCAAAATAAAAACAAAAACAAGAATAAAAGGGATAAGAACGAGCGCAGTCAGTTTCACAAGAATACCAAACATAAGCATGACACCTGTAATAATTTGCCAGGCGATGATGAAAGATAATAAAAAGAAGGGACAAGGTAGGCTGCGCTGGATCATGATTTCTGTCATGGGTACCCAGTGATAAATGTTCCAGAATCCGAAGAAAGTAAAGTAAAAACCAATTAGAATATGAGCCAAGATGGGTAAAGCAAGCAGCAAATTTTCCATGTTGTTGTTTTCTCCAAAGTTAACACATTAAAAGTAGCGTATCTACTCAGTACTGACTTAGGATTAGCCTCTCCCGCAAAGGAAGAGATTAGTGCTAAGCAGATGCTAAAAAGTAACTTATACTGCCTTCTTCGCTATGCTCGAATGGTGGCATAGTAGAGGTAGTTATTTACATACTACCATTTTTTATAAGGTAAATACTCTGGCATCCACATCATTTCATGAATATGAGTTTCCAAATCTCTATACTCAGTAAAATCCGCTATCCCTTCCGCAACAGCCTCTTGTGCCACCGCAACTGCAACTTGCAAAGAAACATCCCGTATTGTAGTCAAAGGCGGTAATAAATTTGCTGTAGGATCTGCTTTAGCAGGTGAGCAATCAGCGAGTGCCTTGGCAGCTGCCATAAACATTTTTTCTGTTACTCGTCGAGCTTTAACAGCAATCAAGCCTAGCCCCATACCAGGGAAGATGTAACAATTATTTGTTTGATCTACTCTAAATGGGTTGCCTTGTTTGATCATTTCTCCAAATGGACTGCCTGTACCAATCACGGCTTTTTCATTGGTCCAGTTCATTAAGTCTGTTGGATTAGCTTCACTTCGGCTAGTAGGGTTCGATAAAGGAAATATCACAGGGCGTTCCACATGGATTGCCATTTCACGTACAATTTCTTCAGTAAAGACACCAGGCTGCCCTGATACGCCAATCAGTAGAGTAGGGTGAACGTTTTTCACAACCTCTTTTAAAGAAATAGCATTCGTATTGTCACATTGCCACTTTGTAATGGTATTGCGGGATTGGGCAAAGGGTTTTTGAAAAGGTAACAGGTCAATCATATCATCCAATAATAACCCAGGTTGATCAACCAGAAAGAAGCGCTGTTTTGCTTCTTGTGGCGATAAGCCATCTTCGATCATTGCTTGCATGATCAACTTGCTAATTCCGCAACCCGCTGATCCAGCGCCCAATACTGCAATACGTTGATCGCGCAAACGTGTACCTGTGACGCGAATAGCTGCGAACAGCGTGCCAGCTGCAACGGCCGCTGTGCCCTGAATATCGTCATTAAATGTGCATAGTTGATCGCGATAACGTTCTAACAGCGGATTGGCATTTTCCTGAGCGAAGTCTTCCCACTGTAATAATATATGAGGAAAGCGTTTTTTAATGGTGGTGACAAAAGCATCGATAAATTCAATGTAATCTTTGCCACGTACACGCTCATGTTGCCAGCCTATGTAGAGAGGATCTTTTTGTAAACCCGGATTATTGGTGCCAGTATCTAACAAAACAGGTAAAGTGGCTGTGGGAGGGATTCCTGCGCAGGCAGTATAAAGCGCTAACTTCCCAATTGGGATTCCCATCCCGCCTGCGCCTTGATCGCCAAGCCCTAAAATACGTTCACCATCCGAGACGACGATGACTTTTACTTCATTAAAGCGTGGGTTTGCAAAAATTTGCTCAATGTGGTCACGATCCGGGTAAGAAATAAAGACACCACGTGGACGACGATAGATGTGGCTGTAGCGTTGGCAGCCTAAACCGACAATGGGCGTATAGACTATAGGCATTAATTCAGTGATGTGTTCCTGGATCAAGCTATAAAATAAGGTTTCATTGGAGTCTTGCAAGTCACGCAAGTAAATATATTTTTCAATATCAGACGCTTTACTCTGAAAAGCTTCAAAAGAACGTGCACGTTGTATTGTAAGATTGGTTTCGCTAGGCGGCAGCAGCCCAATTAATCCAAATGCTTCACGTTCTTTCTGGGGGAAGGCAGTCCCTTTATTGAGTAGTGGATGCGAGATAAGAGAAAAATCAGTCAAGGCGACTTTTAAATAAGGCTTACCATCAGAATCTTTGGCAAGTTGATACTCCATTGAGTTTGCTCCAGGCTAGATGATAACTTGCTTCATTATAACGTAATTTCAGTATTTAGGCTGAAGTGATATTATAACAAGACACTATCATCTCTTCCTAGTAAGAGCAGGAGAAGAGAGGGTGTTCTGGTGAGTATCCGACGCTTTTGGGAGTGCTCTGCTCTCTAACCACCGTAGTCGTCCGCGTATTGCAGGGTCAGCTGTACGCTCTCGAGGAGGGCACATTCTACTACTAGTAGATATCCTTTGATATTCTTCTTCACTCATTTCTGTTTGACGCATTAGTGTGGCAGTGGTTGAGAGACCAGTTGGCTTGGAAGCAGGAGCAACTGAGTCTTTCAAGCGTGATAATTGTAATAATAGAGAAGATGTGGTGATTCTCATTATATGAAAGGGGATAAGTGTAACTAAGTAGAAGGATCTTAACGCAATTTCTCCTAGACTAAGTTGAGGTTGACCTAGGCTAATAGAAGCTGAAGAGTCTTTTGTTCGGTGCCTGAATTCAGATTGTCCTTTTTCTTCTAAGTCTCTCAATGTAACAATTCGTGGTTTCATCTTTTTCTCGTAACAATTGGAAGAGGTTGAAATTTTAACATGTCAATCTTAAGAAATGCTTAAGTTTTGAAAAAATATTGCGCCCCTATGGAAGTGATGTTATCTTTACCGCCCTAATTCGTTGAATATACAGGCACGTAGCTCAGTGGTAGAGCATCACCTTGACATGGTGGTGGTCGGTGGTTCGATCCCACTCGTGCCTACCAATTGGTTAACTCTATGATACAAGAGCACTCTATGTTAGTTGTGACTTTACCTGATGGCAGTGAAAAGCAGTTTCCTAGAGCGGTAACTGTGGCAGATATTGCGGCGAGTATTGGAGCAGGTCTGGCCAAAGCAGCACTGGCAGGAAAGGTCGATGGCAAATTAGTTGATACTTCATATCTTGTAGAAAAAAATGCAGCTGTTTCAATTATCACTGACAAAGATCCTTTAGCGCTTGAGGTTATTCGTCATTCCACAGCGCATTTACTTGCCCAAGCCGTCAAAATTTTATTTCCCACTGCGCAAGTGACTATTGGCCCAGTGATTGAAAATGGTTTTTATTATGATTTTTCTTATGAGCGCACTTTTACCCCAGAAGATTTAACCCATATCGAAGAGAAAATGGTTGAATTAGCCCGACAAGATTTTAAAGTGACGCGCAAAGTGATTTCTCGGTATGAAGCGATTGCTTTCTTTCGCGGTCTGGGCGAAAAGTATAAAGCAGAAATTATAGAAGGTTTACCTGTGAGTGAAGTGTTGACTACTTATCAGCAAGGTGACTTTATTGATTTATGTCGTGGCCCGCATGTACCTAGTACGGGAAAATTGACTGCTTTTAAATTAACGAAGTTAGCGGGTGCTTACTGGCGTGGTGATTCTAAGAATGAAATGCTGCAGCGTATTTATGGCACTGCCTGGACAGATAAAAAATCACTAGAGCAGTATTTAAAAAACCTGGAAGAAGCAGAGAAGCGTGATCACCGTAAGATTGGCAAGAATCTGGATTTATTTCATTTACAAGAAGAAGCGCCTGGGATGGTGTTTTGGCATGTTAATGGCTGGGCTATTTACCAGCAGATGAAGCAATACATTAGTCAAAAATTGCATGAACATGATTATGAAGAAATTGTAACGCCGCAAGTGGTTGATCTTGAGTTATGGAAAAAATCAGGTCATTGGGAAATGTTTGGCGAAGAAATGTTTACAATAGAAGCCGATGATAGGCGTTATGCGCTAAAACCGATGAGTTGTCCTTGTCATGTGCAGGTTTTTAAGCAAGGGTTACGCAGTTATCGTGATTTACCTTTGCGATTGGCAGAGTTTGGTTGTTGTCACCGCAATGAATTGTCTGGTGCTATGCATGGATTAATGCGTGTGCGGCAGATGGTGCAAGATGACGGTCATATCTTCTGTACAGAAGAGCAGATACAGGCAGAATCTTTTGCTTTTATACGATTACTAGTTGATGTTTATCGTGATTTTGGCTTTAACGATATTATATTCAAATTAGCTACGCGCCCTGTTAAACGTATTGGCACGGATGAATTATGGGATGATGCAGAGCATGCTTTAGCTGAGTCATTGCGCCAGGCAGGCCTAGGTTTTGAAATTAAAGCAGGGGAAGGTGCTTTTTATGGCCCAAAGATTGAGTTTCATTTAAAAGATTGTTTGGGGCGTACCTGGCAATGCGGTACATTACAGATAGATTACATACAACCTACGCGCCTTGAAGCGTATTATATAGCTGAGGATAGCAGTAAAAAAGCGCCTGTTATGTTGCACCGCGCTATTTTGGGTTCATTTGAGCGGTTTATCGGTATCTTGCTGGAACATCATGCAGGCAAATTACCCGTATGGCTCGCGCCAACCCAAGCAATCGTGATGAATATTACCGACCGTCAGGACGATTATGTGAAAGAAATCACTCAATTTTTGAAAAAACAGGGCATTAGAGCAAAATCGGACTTGAGAAATGAGAAGATCGGCTATAAAATCCGCGAACACACATTAGCGTGTGTACCTTACCTGTTGGTGGTGGGGGATCGTGAAGCTGAAACACGCACTGTCTCAGTACGTACCCAGCAGGGTATGGACTTGGGCATTTTGTCTATTCAGGAATGCCTAGCCTTGATTAATAAGGCAATAGCAATACGTGGTCGGGTTGATTAGGAGGAAGAGAGAATTAGCGCTGAAAAGAAACCGCGGATAAACGAGGAAATCAGAGTCCCTGAAGTCCGATTGATTGATGCTGATGGTGGTCAGCTAGGGGTTGTATCAACCAAAGAAGCTATACGCATTAGCGAAGAAAGCGGTGCAGATTTAGTTGAGGTATCGCCGGATGCAAGTCCACCGGTCTGTCGAGTAATGAATTTTGGTAAATTCACTTATCAGCAGAATAAACGCAAAGCAGCAGCGAAAAAGAAACAAAAGCAAGTTCATTTAAAAGAAGTCAAGTTACGTCCTGCAACAGAGGAAGGTGACTATCAAGTGAAGTTGCATAATATCATTCGTTTCTTGTCTAATGGCGATAAAGCGAAAATAACGTTACGTTTTCGTGGGCGGGAAATGACGCATTTGGAGCTTGGCATGAAGCTAATGGAACGCTTGATGGCAGATTTAGCTGAGTTAAGTGTGATTGAGCAACGCCCAAAGATGGAAGGCCGGCAAATGGTGATGGTGCTAGGGCCAAAGAAGGCGAAGTAATATAATATTTTTTAGTGTGGAGTGTGAATAAAATGCCAAAGTTAAAAACCAATCGTGGTGCGGCAAAACGTTTTAGAGCGACAGCAAGTGGTTTTAAATGCCGCCGTTCTTTTCGTAACCACATCTTAACGAAGAAATCGAATAAACATAAACGTGGCTTACGTGCTACTGGTAGAGTGGATGAGTCAGATGTGCGTTCTGTTTCGCGAATGTTGCCTTATGCAGCAAAGAAAGTTGCAAGACGTAGACGCTTACTCAATACAGAGCTAGGTATTGAAGTAAGCTTGTATGCTGGAAATGAGGGGGAGTAAATCATGGCAAGAGTAAAAAGAGGCGTCACTGCGCGCGCTAGACATAAAAAAGTGTTAGCAAAAGCAAAAGGTTATTATGGAGCACGTAGTCGTGTGTTTCGTGTCGCTAACCAGGCAGTCATTAAAGCGGCACAATATGCTTATCGTGATCGTCGTGTGCGTCGTCGTGAATTTAGAGCATTGTGGATTATCCGCATTAATGCGGCAGCGCGTGAGTGCGGTTTGACTTATAGCACAATGATGAATGGATTAAAGAAGGCTGCTATTGCTATTGACCGCAAGGTATTGGCAGATATTGCAGTGCGTGATCGTATTGGGTTTGCGGCGATAGCAAATGAGGCGAAAGCTGGACTAGGGTTAGCGGCTGCTTAGAACTTCCCTCTCTCACCCAGAAGGAAGGCTATTTTAAAAAACCGCTCTTTATTGCGGGAGAAGGTTAGGGAGAGGGGAAAAATGCGGCTTCTCCTCTTCCTAACCTTCTCCCGCAATAAAGAGCGGTTTTTTTAGGACAGTCTCTGGGGCGGGAGAGGGAAATTCTAAACAATGCCTGCTTTATAAATTAGAGACTCCTATTTATTAGGAGTAAGTAGTTCACAGAATAAAGCATTTGCAATGGCATGGGTTGAATAGTGGATTTTTCTATGACAGACCTTGAAAATTTATTACACCAAGCAAAATCTGCAATCCAGACTGCCGATAATTTAAAAATCCTGGATGATTATCGTGTCCTCTATCTTGGCAAAAAAGGCAAATTGACTGAATACTTAAAAAGCCTGGGTCAGCTTCCCCCAGAAGAACGCCCCATCCTCGGCCAAAAAGTCAATTTGGCAAAACAGCAAATCCAAGAAGTCATAGAGCAACGTGTTTCGCTCTTGCAACAAAACCAGGTCGCGCAACAACTGGCAGCTGAGTCCATTGATATTACTTTGCCAGGGCGTCGTCAATCACCAGGCAGCATTCATCCCGTGACAAAAACCCGTCATAGAATTGAAACATTCTTTACTCAAATGGGATTTGCTGTGATGGATGGTCCAGAAATAGAAGATGATTTTCATAACTTTGCAGCTTTAAATATCCCATTACTGCACCCAGCGCGTGCGATGCAAGACACTTTTTATTTTGCTGACGACACATTACTACGTACCCATATGTCGACTGTACAAATTCGGGTGATGGAAAATACGTCGCCACCTTTTCGCATTGTCGCCATGGGGCGTGTTTATCGCCGTGATTTTGATATCACTCATACGCCGATGTTTCATCAGGTAGAAGGTTTAATGGTAGATGAAAATATTAGCTTTGCAGATTTAAAAGGGATTCTCACGCAATTTTTACAGGCTTTTTTTGAAAAACCAGTTCTTGTTCGTTTCAGGGCATCGTATTTTCCTTTTACCGAACCTTCTGCAGAAGTCGATATTGGTTGTTTGAACTGTGATAGCCAAGGTTGCAGGATTTGCAAAAATACGGGCTGGCTAGAAGTATTAGGTTGCGGGATGGTGCATCCCAATGTGTTGCAAGTAGTAGGAATAGATAGTGAACGTTATACAGGCTGGGCATTTGGTGCAGGACTTGATCGTTTAACAATGTTGCGTTATCGCATTGCTGATTTACGTTCCTTATTTGAAAATGACTTACGTTTTTTAAGGCAGTTTTAATATGAAACTGAGTGAATTATGGCTGCGGGAATGGGTTGATCCAGCGTTAACAACAGACGAATTATGTCAGAAACTCACTTTATGCGGTCTGGAAGTGGAAACATGGACGCCAGTTGCAGAAAAATTTTCAGGTGTGGTGGTCGCCCAAGTGGTCAGCGTAGAAAAACATCCTGAAGCAGACCGCTTGCATGTCTGTCAAGTCAATGTGGGCCAAGCTGAGCTTTTAACTATTGTTTGTGGTGCAACGAATGTAAAGCCAGAGATGAAAGTCCCAGCTGCTTTAGTCGGTGCGGTATTACCTAATAATATAAAAATTACCCGTAGTAAATTGCGTGGTGTTGTCTCTAATGGCATGCTTTGTTCAGGACGTGAATTGACTTTGACTGAAGAAGCAAATGGCATAGTTGAATTCCCTGAAGATGCACCTATAGGTCAAGATGTTTGGGATTATTTAAAATTATCTGATCAAGTGATGGATATATCTATCACACCCAATCGCGGTGATTGTTTAAGCGTGTTAGGGATGGCCAGAGAAATTGCTGCTATCACTGCTTGTGATTTGAAAATACCGACAGTTCTTACTATTGAACCCACTGTACCTGATAAATTATCTGTAGCAGTGCATGCTAAAGAAGAATGCCCCCTGTACGCAGGGCGTGTTTTGACTGAGGTGAAAGCGGATGCTGCTACCCCCATATGGTTGCAAGAACGCTTACGTCGTAGTGGTATTCGTTGTATTAGCCCTATTGTTGATGTAATGAATTATGTGATGCTGGAACTAGGTCAGCCCATGCATGCTTTTGATTTACAAAAAATGACAGGCAGCGTTCAAGTGCGTTTCGCTAAAGCAGTTGAAGAATTAACATTATTGGATGGCCAGATAGTCAAATTAAATCCAGAAACGTTAGTCATTGCTGATGCGGAGCAACCCTTGGCCATTGCTGGCGTGATGGGTGGACTGGATTCTGCGGTCACATTGCAAACCAGAAATATTTTTCTTGAGAGTGCATTTTTTCAACCTCAATGCATTGCTCGTACTCGACAAAAATATAATTTGGGTTCTGAGTCATCTTACCGTTTTGAACGTGGAGTTCATCCCACATTGCAGGTAAAAGCGCTTGAACGTGCTACGGAATTATTATTAGAAATCGTGGGTGGGCAAGCTGGGCCTATTGTCGATGTGGCTCAGCAAAATTATTTGCCACAACTCACTATCATTCAGTTACGCACTGCAAGAATTCATAAAATTTTAGGTTTTACCATTGAAAGTTCGATCATTGAAATTCTTTTACAACGGTTGAGGTTTTTTTGCGAAAAAAATGTGGCAGGCTGGCAAGTGACGGTGCCTGCTTATCGTTCTGACGTGACACTTGAAATCGATTTAATTGAAGAAATAATCCGTTTGTATGGTTATGAAAAATTACCATTACATCAAGCTATAGCGTCATTACAAATCAATGTCAGTGTTGAAAGTACATTAGATTTATCTCTTTTACGTCGAACGTTATGTGACTTAGGTTATCACGAAGCCATTACCTACAGTTTTGTGAATCAAAAATACCAACACCTTTTTGACCCTGATAACCAGCCTAAAGCATTAGTGAATCCTATTACTGCAGATATGTCGGTGATGCGGACGAATCTTTGGCCAGGGTTAGTGGAAACCTTATTGTATAACCAAAATCGTCAGCAATCGCGTGTACGCTTATTCGAAATAGGATACCGTTTTGTGCCATCATTAGAACAAGCGGGGTTATTTGTGCAACAAAGAGTCATTAGTGGCTTAGTGAGTGGTACTGCATTGCCAGAGCAATGGGGCGCAACGAGTCGACCTATTGATTTTTTTGATTTAAAAGGAGACCTCGAAAATATCATTAGGCTGGCATTATCTGCCAAGCAATTTCATTTTAAAGCGAGTGTGCATCCTGCGTTACATCCTGGGCAAACAGCAGAAATTCAATGCGCTGGACATTATGTGGGTATATTTGGCGCATTACACCCTGGCATTGTGCAGGAGCTAGACATTCAGGGAAAGGTGCTGTTATTTGAATTATTGCTTGATGAGCTGGCTTTTGCTCCTACCCCAAAAGCGCATGAGCTTTCCAAATTTCCAGAGATTCGACGTGATATAGCAATCTATGTAGATCAAACTGTACCATCGCAACTAATTCAGGATACAATAGTAGAAGTGAGCGGTGAGTTGTTGAAGGAAATCAACGTCTTCGACGTATATCAGGGTAAGGGAGTTCCACTGGATCATAAAAGCATTGCTCTAGCCTTGACCTTGCAACATTCTTCGCGCACTCTATTGGATGAAGAGGTTGCGGATGTCATGAGTCGTGTGATATCTGCTCTTAAACAAAGGTTCGCTGCTGAATTAAGGGGCTAAGTATGGCACTCACGAAAGCAGACATTGCTAATTGTTTATTTGATGAAATTGGTTTGACCAAACGTGAAGCAAAGGAAATCGTAGAACTTTTTTTTGATCAGATCTGCGAGGCATTAGCGAAAGGTCAACAGGTGAAGATTTCTGGATTTGGTAATTTTGAGCTGCACGATAAAGACGAGCGGCCAGGGCGAAATCCAAAAACAGGAGAAATGATCCCTGTTTCTGCGCGGCGAGTTGTCACTTTCCGCAGTGGCCAGAAATTGCGAGCACGAGTGGAAGTGTATGCAGGGAAGAACGCACATGACACCGAATCAGTCCAGGACTAGCAAGCTTAAACTAGGTTGTGAAACCTTGCCACCCATACCGGAAAAACGGTATTTTGCGATTGGTGAGGTGAGTGGTTTATGCGCGGTTAAGCCGCATGTACTGCGCTATTGGGAGCAAGAGTTCCCGCAATTGAAACCAGGAAAAAGACGGGGTAATCGGCGTTATTATCAATATGAAGATGTATTGATGGTGCGTCAGATCCGTAAGTTGTTGTATGAAGAAGGGTTTACAATTGAAGGTGCACGGGCGCAATTATTGGGTGGTGCTGATGATGTGAATAAGTCAGTGCAAACAGATGCGGTAGTGAGGAAGCTGATTATAGATTTGGAAGCGATTTTAGAGAAATTAAGGTAAAGGTAAAAGTTAAAAAAATTTATTTAAAAAAAAACGGGGCGTGGCGCAGCCTGGTAGCGCACTTGCTTGGGGTGCAAGTGGTCGCCGGTTCAAATCCGGCCGTCCCGACCAATAAATTTATAGATAAGCAAAGGAATGATCTATAGTGGAAAAGATCTGGCTGGAAAGTTATCCCAAAGGTGTGCCAGCAGAAATTAATCCAGATGCATATCAATCGTTGGTTGAAATTTTTGATCAAATTTGTGTTCAGTTTAATCAAAAGCCTGCTTTTTATAATCTCGGTGTAACCATTACCTATCAGCAGTTGGATCATTATGCCAAGGCTTTTGCAGCCTATTTACAGCAAATTCTCAAGCTTAAAAAAGGTGACCGTATTGCATTGATGTTGCCAAATATATTGCAATACCCTATAGCTGTTTTAGGTGCTTTGCGTGCGGGCTTGATTGTGGTAAATGTGAATCCTTTGTATACCGTACCAGAATTAATACACCAGATTGATGATGCGGGTGCTCAAACAATTGTAGTGTTGGCTAATTTTGTAGAGACGGTTGAAAAAGCGTTGCCATCTACACCCTTACAAAACATTATCGTCACTGAGTTAGGTGATTTCTTTCCGCGACCTAAAGCATGGTTTTTGCATTTCTATCTTAAATATATCAAGAAAAAAATTCCTACTTTGCAAGTGCCACAGGCTATTCATTTTAGACAGCTCATAGTGCAGGGTGAAAAATTATCTTTAGAGCATGTTACACTGCATGAGCATGACGTTGCTTTTTTGCAATACACAGGAGGGACAACTGGCATAGCAAAAGGAGCCATGTTAACGCATCGAAACTTAATCGCGAATGTGCTGCAAGCAGAGGCCTGGTTTAGTCAAGTTTTTAAACCAGGGCAAGAAATTATGATTACCGCATTGCCGCTGTATCACATTTTTTCATTACTGGCGAATTTCTTATTTATCGCAAAAATTGGTGGTTTAAATGTATTAATCACCAATCCGCGTGATATTTCTCACATGGTTGCAGATATAGCGAAATTTAAATTTTCGATTATCACCGGTGTGAATACATTATTTAATGCATTGTTAAATTATCCTAAATTTACCAAGTTGGATTTTAGTGCGCTAAAAATCGCTTTAGGCGGTGGCATGGCTGTGCAGCGTGTGGTTGCAGAGAGATGGCAGGCAGTAACTGGAATACCTCTACTGGAAGCATATGGCTTAACGGAAACATCACCCTCAGTTACGATTAACCCTACGGATTTGAAGGCATACAATGGCACGATCGGGTTACCTATTTCTTCTACCGATATTGCTATTTTGGATAGTGAGGGTAACGAAGTAGCGCTAGGGAAACCTGGAGAATTAGCTGTTAAAGGTCCGCAAGTGATGCGTGGATATTGGCAAAATCCACTGGAAACACAAAAAGTATTTACTAAAACAGGTTGGTTGTTGACTGGCGATATCGCGTCAGTGAATTCGCAAGGGTATGTATCGATTTTAGAACGTAAAAAAGATATGGTTTTGGTTTCTGGGTTTAATGTTTACCCTAATGAAATTGAAGATGTGTTGATGCATATCCCGGGTGTGCTGGAGGCTGCGGTGATTGGCGTGCCAGATGAGCATACTGGCCAAGCGGTCAAGGCGTTTATTGTAAAAAATAACCCTGGTTTGACGGAAGCGGATATTTTACGATTTTGTCGAGAAAATTTAACGGGTTACAAACTGCCAAAGATAATTGAATTTCGTGATGAGTTACCTAAGTCTAATGTAGGCAAAATTTTGCGAAGAGCGTTGCAGTAGTCAGATTTTGTATTTATTCAGTATCTGCTTAGTGCTAGCCTCTCCCTTTATGGGAGAGGCCGCTGCCGAAGGGACTAAATAAGTATCAGATTTTACGAAAAATCTCTGTGGAAATCCCCATAAAAATGATACAATTCTGCAGTTCGGATTGATTAAAATGTACACTTATACAGCAGAGACCTATGGATACCCCATTCGCTAAAGAAATACAAAAAGTAAACTTGGAAGATGAGTTAAAGCAATCCTACCTGGATTACGCTATGAGCGTTATTGTAGGTCGTGCCTTACCCGATGTGAGGGATGGTTTAAAGCCTGTTCATCGGCGTGTCTTGTTTGCTATGCACGAGCTAGGTAATGACTGGAACAAGCCTCATAAAAAAGCAGCTCGTATTGTCGGGGATGTGATCGGTAAGTACCATCCTCATGGCGAGCTGGCAATTTATGACACCATAGTGCGTATGGCGCAGCCTTTTAGCATGCGCTATTTAGTGGTTGACGGGCAAGGGAATTTTGGTTCTGTAGATGGTGATGCAGCAGCAGCTATGCGTTATACCGAAGTGCGGATGTCGCGTTTTGCTCATGCGTTGCTGGCTGATCTTGAAAAAGAAACAGTCGATTTTACTCCTAACTACGATGAAACAGAAATGGTTCCGACGGTGTTGCCAACACAAATACCGAACCTTTTGGTCAATGGTTCATCCGGTATTGCAGTGGGTATGGCAACCAACATCCCGCCGCATAATTTAATAGAAGTAATTAACGCTTGTATCGCCATGATTGAAAACCCCGCTATTACTATTCAGGAAATTATTCAGCATATTCCTGGTCCTGATTTTCCTACGGGTGCAGTGATTCATGGTCGTGGAGGTATTCTTGAAGCTTATCGTACCGGGCGGGGTCGTCTTTCAGTGCGAGCAAAAACACATGTTGAAAGCGATGAGAAATCAGGCAAAGAAAAAATTATTGTTACTGAGTTACCTTATCAAGTCAATAAAGCGCGCTTGATTGAGCGTATTGCTGAGTTAGTGAAAGAAAAGAAAATAGAAGGCATTACTGCGTTACGGGATGAATCTGATAAGCAAGGCATGCGCATGGTGATTGAATTACGCCGTGGTGAAAATGTCGATGTCATGATGAATAATTTATTTGTCCATACTCAATTGCAAAGTGTGTTTGGCATCAATATGGTCGCTTTAATCGATGGCCAACCCAAGCTATTTAATATTAGAGAATTGTTGGAAGCTTTTTTGCGGCACCGACGTGAAGTAGTGACTCGCCGTAGTATGTTTGATTTACGTAAAGCCAATGAACGTGCACATATCCTGGAAGGTTTGTCTGTTGCTTTAACTAATATCGATGAGATGATTGCAGTCATTAAAAAAGCCAAAGATTCAGCAGAAGCAAAAAATCAGCTATTGCAACGTGTATGGCGACCCACCACTGCAGTGACTATTTTGACCGTCGTGGAAGATGTCACATCGCCTTATGGCCTGGCGCAAGATGGTTATCATCTGTCACCTGAGCAGGCGCAATCCATTTTGGATATGCGTTTACACCGCTTAACTGGATTAGAACAGGATAAAATCACAGCGGAACATAAAGAATTGCAAAAATTGATTGCTGGCCTTAATGAAGTTTTGGCAAGTCCAGTGCGTTTAATGCAAGTAATTCGGGAAGAATTACTACAGATTAAAAATCAGTTTGGTGATGAACGTCGTACACAAATTATTGATAGCGAAGGTGATTTTTCTTTAGAAGATTTGGTGCCAGATGAAACAGTTGTTGTTACTTTATCACATGAAGGTTATGCAAAATCCCAACCGGTTGCTTTGTACCAGGCGCAACATCGTGGTGGTAAAGGTAAATCAGCAACCAATGTCAAAGAAGAAGATTTTATTGAGCAAGTCCTTATCGCTAGTATGCACGACACCATTTTATGTTTCTCTAATCGTGGCAAAGTCTATTGGCTCAGAGTGTATCAATTACCACAGGCAAGTAGAATCTCACGTGGTCGTCCTATTATTAATTTACTACCGTTAGCAGAAGGTGAGAAAATTAGTGCGATTTTGCCTGTACGTGAATACCATGATGATCGTTTTGTCTTTATGGCAACGCAAAATGGTACAGTGAAAAAAGTGGCATTGACTGAATTTTCACGACCTCGTTCTTCCGGTATTATTGCGTTGGAGTTATCAGATAATGATCGCTTGATTGGTGTTTGTGTGACGCATGGTACGCAAGAAGTTATGCTATTTACTAATACAGGTAAAGCGATTCGCTTCTCAGAGGAAGAAGTGCGTTGTATGGGTAGAACAGCGCGTGGTGTGCGTGGCGTGAAATTACAGGAAGGACAAAAAGCTATTTCACTTGTTGTGATTGCACCTACCGGTGATATCTTAACAGCCACAGAAAAGGGTTATGGTAAACGTACAGCGATTGATGAATACCGTGTGACGGGTCGTGGTGGTCAAGGTGTGATTTCAATTCAAGTGAATGAACGTAATGGCCAAGTCATTGGCGCGACCCAGGTCAGTTCTGAGGATGAAGTCATGTTGATTAGTAATAAAGGAACGCTGGTGCGTGTACCTGTAACAGAAATTTCTGTGATTGGCCGGAATACGCAAGGTGTACGTTTGATTAATTTGACCAATGATGAAATATTAGTCGGCTTGGAAAAAGTCGCCACATTAAAGGGAGCAGAAAGCAGTGATGAACCCCAAAGTACCGGTGATAACCATTGATGGAGCGAGTGGCACAGGGAAAGGTGTAGTAACGCATATCATTGCAAAAAAGCTAGGCTGGAACTTACTGGATAGTGGCGTTTTATACCGTGTCCTGGCTTTGACTGCCCAGCGTCATGGTGTTTTTATAGAGGATGAAGCTGGTTTAGTGCTACTTGCTGAGCAGCTTGATGTGCAGTTTATTACAACTGAAACAGGTGAGCCCCCGCTTATTTTGCTTGAAAACCAAGAAGTTACCGATACGATTCGTACTGAAAAAATAGGCAATGCTGCTTCTAAGGCAGGTGCTTTACCTGCAGTACGTACAGCATTATTGAGTCGCCAAAGAGCATTTCGCACTCCCCCAGGGTTAGTGACTGATGGACGTGATATGGGTACAGTCATTTTTCCTGATGCCATCGTTAAAATCTTTCTCACTGCAAGCCCCGAAGAACGGGCTTCGCGTCGCTATAATCAGTTGAATGCAAAAGGCATTCATGTTAATCTGAGCGCCCTTGTGGATGAGCTCCGTGAGCGCGACAAGCGTGATCAGGAGCGCAGTGTAGCTCCTCTCAAGCCAGCAGTGGATGCTATCTTGATTGATACAGACCCTCTTACTATTAAGCAAGTTGTTGCACGTATCATGATAGAAATTGAGAAAAAAGGAATAACTATTGAGTGAGCTTTTAGGTGCGATTGCAGTTCTTTAATTGCAATCGTTAATATTAATTAACAGATTAGTTTTTTAATCAAAAAGATCTCGACGATCTAGGATAAATGTATGACCGATAGTTTTGCGCAATTATTTGAAGAAAGCCTTAATGAAACACCAATGGTTCCTGGTGCAATTGTGGTGGGTAAAGTGACTCGTATTAACTCCGACTTTGTTGTCGTGAGTGCCGGTTTAAAATCTGAATCCATCATTCCTATTGATCAATTCCAGGATGAAAATGGCAAACTTGAAGTTGCTGTAGGTGATGAAGTTCAAGTGGCGCTGGATGCAATTGAAGATGGTTTCGGTGTGACACGTTTATCACGTGAGCGCGCAAAACGCTATGAATCATGGGGCGTGTTAGAAAAAGCATTTGAGAAAAAAGAAAATGTACGTGGTGTAATCCAAGGTCGCGTCAAAGGTGGTTTTACTGTTGAAATTAATAAAATACGCGCTTTCTTGCCCGGCTCACTGGTCGATGTGAAACCAGTACGTGATCCAGAGTCATTAGAAGGCAAAGAATTTGATTTCAAGGTCATTAAGATTGATGCCAAACGCAACAATATTGTTGTCTCACGTCGCTCAGCGATGGAAGCAGAAAATAGCGTAGAGCGTGAAGCTTTACTGGAAAATCTGCATGAAGGTGATGAAGTGAAAGGTGTTGTGAAGAATTTAACAGATTACGGCGCATTTATTGATTTAGGTGGTGTTGATGGCTTGTTACATATCACTGATATGTCCTGGAAACGTATCAAGCATCCAAGCGAGATTTTAGCTATTGGTGATGAGATTAAAGTGAAGATCTTGAAGTTTGACCGTAGTAATGCTCGTGTATCTTTGGGCTTAAAACAGTTAGGTGATGATCCATGGTCAGATATTACAACCCGTTATCCAATTGGGCAGCGGTTACATGGTCGCATTACTAATATTACTGATTACGGCTGTTTTGTTGAAATTGAAGAGGGCATTGAAGGTTTAGTGCATGTATCAGAAATGGATTGGACCAATAAAAACGTTAACCCAAATAAGGTCGTGCATTTAGGTCAGGAAGTGGATGTCATTGTATTGGATATCGATGGTGATCGTCGTCGTATCTCTTTAGGTCTCAAGCAATGCACACAAAATCCATGGGAAATGTTTGCTGGTAGTCACCAGAAAGGTGACAAAATCAGTGGTAAGATTAAATCCATCACCGATTTTGGTATCTTCATTGGCCTCGATGGTGGTATAGATGGCCTTATCCACTTGTCAGATATTTCCTGGAATGAAGGGGCTGCTGAAGAAGCTATCCGTAAGTACCAGAAAAATGACGAATTAGAAACGGTTATTTTGGCAATTGACGCGGAGCGTGAACGTATTTCGTTGGGATTGAAACAGTTAGCGGATGATCCTATTGCAAATTATCTTAATGAGCATGAAAAAGGTAGTGCAGTGTCTGGTAAAGTGACTGAAGTAGAAGCCAAGTTTACTACTGTTGAGCTTGCTCCGAATGTGTTTGGTACTTTACGCGCTTCTGAAATTTCAGCAGAGAAGGTAGAAGACGCACGTACTAAATTGAATATAGGTGATACCATCGAAGCCAAAATTACTGGTACTGATCGTAAAACCCATATGATTACACTTTCGATGAAAGTAAAAGAGGCGACACCAAAGAAACCGCGCGCGAAGAAAAAGGACAAAGATGCTGAGTCACCATTAAAAACGACATTGGGCGATTTGTTTAAAGCGAAAATGGACCAGGAAGGCGATGCTTAAAAACTAAGGCCATGTTTATAAAGAAGTGGCGAATAATAAAAACGGCATCAGCAGTTAAATGTGGGTGCCGTTTTTTTTTAGCCTCTCTCCTTGTGGGAGAGGCTATTACTAAGCAAGTACTTTATAGAGATTTAAAAAAAGGGAAGCTTATAGCATGCGTATTATTACTTACATTTTATTATTTGCCATCATCTTGCTAGGAATCAGCTTCGCAGCCCTCAATCCTAACGCTGTTAATTTTAATTATTACTTAGGTCATCGAGCTTTCCCGCTTTCCTTGCTGCTTGTGATCACGTTCGTACTAGGCTGTGCATTAGGTCTATTAGTCGGCTTTTTTCTTTTGCTTAAATTAAAAATAAAAAGTTACCGCCTTCAAAATCAATTGAAAGTCGCTGAAAAAGAAATCACAAACCTGCGTGCCATTCCATTACAGGATAGACATTAATGAGTAGTACTTGGGTCTTATTAGTTTTTGTCTCACTCGCAGCAGCTTGGTATCTTGGTTATCAAGCACGTCATAAGCGTATTATCGAGCAAAAATCCAATTTACCACGCGATTACCTAGTTGGCTTGAATTTTTTATTGAATGAAGAGCCTGACAAGGCAGTCGATGTATTTATCAAAATGCTTGAAGTAGATAGCGATACTGTTGAAACGCATCTTGCCGTAGGAAAGTTATTCCGTCGTCGTGGTGAAGTAGACCGCGCTATCCGTATTCATCAAAATTTGATTGCTCGACCTCAACTGGATAAAGTTTATCGTGAGCAATCCTTATTTGAGCTAGGTCAAGATTATCTTAGTGCGGGTGTGCTTGATCGAGCAGAACGGATTTTTTTAGAAGTAGTGAGTGTTAAAGATTATTCTATTCCTGCTTACCGTGCTTTGTTGGATATTTATCAACAAGAAAAAGCTTGGGAAAATGCTATTCCTATTGCTGCTAAATTAGCAGTAGCTACAAAAAAAAATATGCAGCCTATTATTGCGCATTACTATTGTGAGTTAGCAGAAATAGCGATGTCCAATCA
>Ga0206921_10025_pt1 | contig 42474 bp, 36 predicted proteins | sample Alteio_BWOrgHeat_66_FD_152930 | JGI IMG/M metagenome (GOLD analysis project Ga0206921, IMG submission 152930) | Enriched cells from forest soil in Barre Woods Harvard Forest LTER site, Petersham, Massachusetts, United States -... | ecosystem: Environmental > Terrestrial > Soil > Temperate forest >...
GGGTATATTTATTGCTGCAAGTACTGTTTTAGGTGCCGCTTTCTTCCTTTTAATAGCGGTTGGTTCTATTTACTGTGCTAAAAAAGGTTATTTTAGATTTTTTGACCGTTGCTGGCCTTCTGCTAACGTTGAAATAAATCAACCATCAAGGGCTGCCTACCCTTCCTCTCCTACAGCAAGATAAAGAAATTCTACCGCGCTTCAGGTATGGCCTTGTTTAATTTATATTTTCCGCAGGATTCGCGAAAAAGTAGTAGGACATTTTAGGCCGCTGTTTGTTTTGGTAAACATCATGCAAATCTCCAACCAACTTTCACCAGAAAAAGAGAAAGAAGTGAAACTTATTCATTTCACTTCTTTCTCTTTTTTCTCTTTTTCTTGTCAGGTGGAGGGTTGAGAATTGATTATGCTGCACCAAATGTGAGCGTTGAATTGATATAATTTAAAGAGAAAAAACAAATCAAACCGCTTAAGGCGATAATAAATTTATTCCGCTTACGTTCTTGACATTTATTCAACCGCAGTGGATTATAAAGAAGCTTTTTGCGAACATTATTTTGCTCACAAAAAGGGAAAGCCAGAGAAACACACGCTTTTGTATTGGGCAACCGTTCCTCTGACTTACAAAGCGCACTAGCCAAGTGAGTTCAACACAAGGCCAGTGCTAACCATCTTCACCTATGGACGTTTACTGTTATAGGATGGGCGAGGTGGATGTCACTAGATTCTGAAGAAGTGATTATGTTTATCTGGCTGGTCGATGTTGCATCGGGAACGTTTTGTAAAGTTGACGGATTAGTATTTTTTTCACCTCCATCTATTGTTTTATGCTCTGTTAAATTAATAGACTTTTCATCGCTCTTAGATTCATACTGTAATAATTCGGAGGAACTCGACCGGGCAACACCAATTGTAGGGATTCTTTGGATATTAGAAGATGGATCGCTAATAACAGCTGTAGTTGACCTAGCTCCCGACGCCACCGATGGTGCTTTGCCTGTAGAGTGTCCTAATGTTACTGTAGTAGTAACACTAGTATTAGTAGTTATAGTTGGTTTAGTTAAAACAACATCGCTTATTGATCCTATTGTCTGTGTCGTAGAAAAGGTTGTTTTTGTGGAAAATGAATTATTATTTTCAATTAATACTGAAAAATCTCCAGCGCAATAATCCGCAATTAGGTTATTAATATCTGTAGGGAGGAGAGCTGACAAGCAACTACTATCTATCCAGACATAATTTTTTGAAATACTATAGGGTGATAAGTTGAATAAGCTAATTTGTGTAAAAGGATCAGGGCTGTCGAAGATAGAAGAATCAGCATGGTGTTTAGGCATTCTTCTAAAGACAACCATGTTTCTGTTTTTTAATATAGCAAATTTTGAAATAATATGATCGTGTTGTTTTAACCGAAAATACAATTGTTTTGCTATTAATTTCCTCGAGGTAACCTCTAGAGAAAAATAAATCTCTCCAGACTGCATAACCAAGGTGTTAAAATTAATTACCTTAAAGGTGGGCATATAGTCTGTTGTACTATAGCTACCGATTCGACAGTAGGTTAGATTATGCACATCAATTATACTAAGTATGCTGTAATTTTTATAATTGTCTTGATAAGGGTCTTGTGTTGCCACATATTGTCTAATGTTTGATATTTGAATTACTTGAGCTTCATTTAATTTTTTTAGAGTAGCGCGACCCGCAACCTCTATGGCAGTTGATCTTTGCATCATCCACTTACCAGATCCTAATTCTACCCAAATTGAAATACGTCCTGAGATAGCTAGGTGAGGTTCTAATTTATATGGCGTAGTTAATATAGCCAGCTTATTATCAGATAAAACACATACTGATTGTATAAATGTCTGAGACGATCCAAATCCTAAATCAACAATAGCTGTATCTAGTGTTGACACATCTGCAATATAAGATTTCGGGTTATATCCATTCTTATTAACTGTGGTTAAACTTACTCTTTTGTCGCCAAGTTCGTCTATTGATTCTATAAGAAAATTCAATTCCTGTTCACTACATAATGTATCTATATCAACAATAAGAGTAGTACCGGTATATACAAACGAAAGTGCGATTTTATTTTTAAATGTCTGAACCCATAAACCTGGTGGATATTCTCTATCACTCAGTTGTTTTTCTCGTAAAGACTTACCAGAATCAGGATCGATCTCCATGATGTGCACGCCCAATTTTCGTCGAATAAGAAATATCCTTCCATTTGGGAATATAGCTGCTCCTTCATGCTCTGATGGGATTATTAGTTCTCTTAAAAGAGGTATTCCTTCTTCTTTCTTTTTTCTGGTTTCTGGCTTAGTTAGCAGTGACGTTTTATTTTCGGTTATAGAAGTAGATGCGTTGCTTGATTGAGTAGGACTCCTTAAAGGAGAGGGATTTTGTTTAGCACTGGAGATAAGTTTTCTTCGTCCTAATTCGTAATGATGGATAAAAGTTGTAGTAGGTGAGGATTTATATGCTTTTTGAGTAGCTATTTTTAGCTTCGCTTCTGCGAGTGAGAGGCTATCACAAGTTCGGGGAATTTCCCAGCGTGCCCCGGTTCCGTCCATGGCCAAATAAATTGCGGTCTCATCAGGATTAATATTGTTTTCTTTGTACAATTGGCTTAACGTTTTACTATCTTCGCCCTCATTCAATAACTTATCAAATCGCCTAAACATAATATAAAGTCCACTCTCGCCTTTATTAATTTGTGCATAATTTTACCACATACTTTTTAATCATCCAACAGGTAATAGTAAGAATAAATTAGAATGAAATGAGCAAGGGCTCATTGTACATCATAGCATTTTATGGTGTAATCATTTCGCACTTCATTTGCACTTCAGTTTTTACCTGTCCCGAAGGCATGTTTCGTAACCTATTGATTTCATTCTGCCGACGGGGCGAATCGAACGCCCGACCTACTGATTACGAATATAGAAACATCAAGTTATGACAGTTTCTCTAAATGGCTCTTGGTGCTTTCAATTTACAACCTATTTGCAACCTGGCCTTACTACCTGATTTTTGACTTTTCCGCCGATCCCGCAATTCTTCTGGTGGCTATGGGTGGACTCGAACCACCGACCTCAGCATTATGAGTGCCGCGCTCTAACCAGCTGAGCTACATAGCCATTTGCTCTGGATAGGAAAATGGACGCTTATTCTCGAAGTTTTTACTCTCTGTTGTCAAGGTGTAAATCCTTAATAAATGTCACTATTCTGAAATATGCTTGAATATATTCTCAATCTTGCGTAAAATCCTCCCTCTTTTCCGAAGATCATTGATAAACAATGGTTTTCTCCTTGCCTTCACCCGGCAGTTTGTGGGTAAGGCTTTAATCCATAAGGGGTCATTGAGTATGAAGCATTATGAAGTGGTATTTTTGGTCCATCCTGACCAAAGTGAACAAGTGCCTGGGATGATTGATCGCTATAGCAATATGGTGACTCAGAAGAAGGGCAAGGTTCATCGGTTAGAAAACTGGGGCCGTCGGCAATTAGCTTATCCTATCGATAAAATTCTTAAAGCACATTATGTGTTGATGAATATTGAGTGCGACAAAGAAACCCTCAACGAGTTGAATAATGCATTTCGTTACAACGATGCTGTTATTCGTAACCTTATTATCAATACAAAACGTGCAATTACAGATGCATCACCCTTGCTGAAAGAAACAGATAATCGTAGTGAAGTAGGTATATCTGAGCAAGAATCAGGTGGTGGTTATCGTTCCAAGGGCAAAAAATCTGTGGTGGTGGATGACCAAGTTGAAATTGACGAAGAAGTGGATATCGATAGCGCAGGCAAATAACCGATAAATAGTGGGAGTCAGATTATGTTTCGTCGCAAGAAATTTTGTTATTTTACCAGTAATAAATTGAAAGAAGTGGATTACAAAGATGTGCATTTGCTGAAAAAGTTTATTACAGAGAATGGGAAGATTGTGCCAAGCCGGATTACAGGTACTAAAGCGCGTTATCAGCGTTTACTGGCTATCGCAATTAAGCGGGCACGCTTTTTGGCATTATTGCCGTACACGGACAAGCATTAAGTAATCAGGTTCGATGAGTATATTACGTCGTTTCACAGATTTTATCTTGCGTAGCCGCCCACAAGCAATGGGGGTGGCTTTTGTTTGTGCTTATATCCCGTTACTAGGGAGTATTAGTATTTTAATAGCAGGATTGGTGACCTTACGTAAAAGTATACTGGATGGCGCCTTAGTGCTCTGCGCTGCAACAGCGCCCTTTTTGTTAAATTATTATGTGTCACCACCTCCAGCAGATCAGACGGGGATGGCGCTGATAGCGATTGCAACTATTGTTGTGAGTAATATATTGGTATGGCTATATGCTATATTATTGCGGCAATATAATAATTGGAGTTTGATTTTAGAGCTCTCGATTCTGTTGGGTGTAGTCATTATTGGAGCGGTGCATTGTTTCAATCCCGATATTCAGAATTGGTGGGGTACGCAATTGACTGCGTATTTTACTAAAGCAACGGCGATGATGAATGGGTTGCCGAGCGCAGATATTAAAATGCAGTTACAGGCAGTAGATTTGATTAAGCCTTACGCAACAGGATTGGTCACTGTCTCGCTCTTATGTAATGGATTGTTGCAACTTGCATTAGCGCGTTGGTGGCAAGCAGCTCTATTTGCGCCAGGTACATTGCGTCAAGAGTTGTATCATATTCGTTTTGGATATGTGGTAGGTGTTTTATTTGTTGCGGTTCTATTGTTGTCCTTAGGGGGCAATGCAACGGTGCTGGATATGAGGCCGGTTTTTTACGGTTTGTTTTTTATAGCGGGTTTGAGTTTAGTGCATTGTTTGTTAGCGTCAGCAAAATACAGTTGGTTTTGGTTGGTGCTTGTATATATAGCACTCATTGTTCTCTTTCCTAAGAGTGCAATGGTCTTAGCTGTTTTTGCATTACTGGATGTGTTACTGGATTTGCGTCGACGGTTAACACGGGTTTAGATTGTTATTTAAAGAGGTGAAGAAAAGTGGAAGTTATCTTATTAGAAAAAATTCGTAATTTAGGTTCGTTAGGCGACAAAGTTAAAGTGGCTCCAGGCTATGGGCGTAATTTTCTGATTCCTCAAGGTAAGGCAACTTATGCGACTGCGGAAAATTCAAAGAAATTCGAGGCGCGTCGTGCTGAGTTAGAAAAAGCAGCAGCAGAAGCGATCCAGGCTGCCCAGGCAAGACAACAAGCATTAGCGGCATTGCCGGTCGTTAAAATTTCAGCTAAAGCTGGCGAAGAAGGCAAGTTATTCGGTTCAGTAGGGACTAGAGATATTGCTGAAGCAGTGACCAAAGCAGGTGTTGAGATTAGCAAGAGTGAGGTCATTCTGCCTACAGGTGTGTTGCGTCAAGTAGGTGAGTATGAGCTTGAAATTGAAGTGCATGGTGATGTAATGGCGATGGTTAAGGTAAGTATTGTTGCGGAAGGTTAAGGTTTTACTGCTTCCTGGTTAGGACTTTCCTCTCTCCCTTGTGCTAAAAAACATTGTTTTAGAGTGCGGGAGAGGGGAATTTTAAGCAGTATCTGATTAGAAAAGCATCACTTCATCCTATTGGCTGTCCTGCTATTAAAGCGAATAATTCCCTTAGACAATACCTTCTGATAATGCGAGAATTTGTCCCAAGCTCAAATTTATTAGCGACGTGACCAAGATGGAAACGTACTCCCCCACTAAGCGCTACAATACTCGCTCTATCGATACCGATACAGTTAAACTGCCTCCACATTCTATTGACGCAGAACAATCTGTTCTGGGCGGTTTGATGCTGGATAACCGTGCCTGGGATTTGATTGTGGATCGTGTGCGTGAAAGTGATTTTTATAGACATGATCACCGTTTGATCTATGGTGTGATGGCAAAGCTGTCCCAGCAGAATAAGCCGCTGGATGTATTAACAGTGACTGAAGCGTTAAAAGAACTGCATGAATTAGATAATGCAGGCGGTGAGGTCTACCTTTATGAACTCGCCAATAATACGCCAACTGTTGCTAATATTGCAGCATATGCTGACATCGTCCGTGAACGTTCAGTATTACGTCAATTAATTGCGACGGCCAATGATATTGCGGGCAGTGCTTTTAACCCCCAGGGTCGTAGCAGTATCGAGTTACTTGATGCTGCTGAGCGCGAAGTATTTGCTATTAGTGAACAAGGCGCGCGAGTGGGTGGGCCCACGAATATTAAGGAATTTCTAACAAAAACCATGGATAGGATTGATGTTTTATTTCAGTCGAATAACCCTATTACAGGTATTGCTACCGGTTATCATGATCTGGATGATATGACATCAGGTCTGCAACCTTCTGATTTAGTCATTATTGCTGGTCGACCGTCCATGGGTAAAACTATGTTGGCGACCAATATTGGAGAGCATGTGGCGATCAAGGAACGTAAACCTGTGCTTATTTTTAGTATGGAAATGCCAGGTGAAGCGATCGTGATGCGCTTATTGTCTTCCTTGTGTCGTATTGATCAATTACGCATTCGTACCGGTAAATTGCTAGATGAAGATTGGCCGCGTATTAGTTCAACAGTCAGTGTGTTATCTGATTCACCTTTTTTTATAGATGATACTCCAGCACTCAGCCCTGCTGAATTGCGTGCACGTGCCAGACGTGTTGCAAAAGAACAGGGCCAGTTAGGCTTGATCATTGTTGATTATTTACAATTAATGCAGGTGCCTGGTTCAAGTGAAAATCGTACCGCTGAAATTTCCGAAGTATCGCGTTCATTAAAGAGCTTGGCTAAAGAATTAAAAGTACCTGTAATTGCCATATCCCAATTAAATCGTAGTTTAGAGCAGCGCGCGGATAAGCGCCCTGTGATGTCTGATTTGCGTGAATCAGGCGCTATTGAGCAAGACGCCGATTTGATTGCTTTTATTTATCGTGATGAAGTGTATAACGATAATTCTCCTGAGAAAGGCACGGCAGAAGTGATCATTGCAAAACAACGTAATGGTCCGATTGGTAAAGTTCGTCTGACTTTCCTGGGGCAGTTTACACGGTTTGATAATCATTTGCGTAGTCCATATTAACTTATGAGCCGACCAACTAAAGTCATTATTCGGTTAGACGCCTTGCGGCACAATTTTCAGCAGATTAAGCTGCGAGCTCCTCATTCCTCTATACTTGCGATGGTAAAATCAAATGGTTATGGCCATGGTATCGAACGTGTGGCCTTAGCTTTACCTGAAGTCGATGCATTTGGTGTGGCATGTATTGAAGAAGGTTTGTTGTTACGTCAAGCGGGTGTGCGTCATCCAGTTGTGTTAATGGAAGGATTATTTAGCGATGATGAATTAAGTCAAACCACAGCAGAAAATTTTACACTGGTTGTGCATCATGCAGCACAAGTAGAGATGCTTGAAATCAATCCGCACCTGACGCCGTTATCTGTCTGGCTTAAAATTAATACGGGGATGAACAGATTAGGTTTTGCACCAGAAAAAGCAAACGAAATGTATCAGCGATTATTGAAATGTCCCGTTGTCAAAAAACCCATTGGCCTGATGTCACATCTTGCCACCGCAGATGTGCCTTCTAGTGCACACACAGAGCGACAAATTGCCTTGTTTGATCAAGTGACAACAGGATTGCCTGGGCCACGCAGTTTATGTAACTCAGCGGGTATCATTGCCTGGCCATTAGCACAACGAGATTGGGTGCGGCCAGGGTTAATGTTGTATGGTGCCTCACCTTTTGTTGGGCAGCAGGGCGCTCAGTATCAATTACGGCCAGCGATGTCATTGCAGTCAGAATTAATTGCTATCCAAAAAATTATTAAAGGTGAGTGCGTTGGCTATGGCGGAACTTGGATATGTCCTGAAGAAATGCTGATCGGTGTAGTTGCTGTGGGATATGGTGATGGTTATCCACAATATGCTAGGGCTGGAACGCCAGTATTAGTGAATGGGCGAATATGTCCTTTGATTGGTCGAGTTTCCATGGATATGCTGACGGTTGATTTACGTATGCAGCCTGATGCAAAAGTAGGTGATCCGGTTGTGCTTTGGGGGGAGGCGTTGCCGATTGAATTAGTGGTGGAAGATAATTATACGAGTGCGTATGAGTTACTGACGCGTATAACGCAACGCGTTAAGGTAGAGGTGGCTTTTCGGTAGTAGCGTGTCCCACAAGAAAGGAAATTATTATTTCAGGGGTGTTCGTCGCTTGCACTACATCACATGAATCTTCAATGGATGATCATAAGCCTGTCCTTGACTTGTTAAAATTCTCGGTGAAAAAATTGAGTGGTGATAAAGTTAATAGTGGATGCATGTGCTTAGCGGAAACTGACGTTAAACAACGCTTATATACTTTTAAAATAATCCACTGCCTGTGCTAAAGATTGCACCGTAAAAATTTGCATCTCACCAATTTTCTCTTTTGGCGCATTGGCGTGTGGAATAATGGCCTGTTTAAATCCATGCTTAGCCGCTTCTCGCAAACGTTCCTGACCACCCTGCACAGGGCGGATTTCACCAGCCAATCCCACTTCACCAAAAATCAGCGTATCTTGCGGAATAGGGCGATTACGTAAACTGGATAACACGGCGAGTAATAAAGCCAGATCAGCACCTGTTTCAGTAACGCGAACGCCGCCTACGGCATTCACAAATACATCTTGATCATAAGTCGTGATACCGCTGTGACGATGTAACACAGCCAGCAACATGGCTAAACGTTGTGTATCTAATCCTACACACACACGCCGTGGGTTGCCCATATGGCTTTGATCAACCAGTGCCTGTACTTCAACGAGTAAAGGACGGCTGCCTTCTCTTGTTGCCATAATCACGCTACCAGCGACTGGGCTTTCATAACGCGATAAAAAAATAGCGGAAGGATTGTTTACTTCTCGCAATCCTTTATCTGTCATTGCAAAAATACCTAACTCATTCACCGCACCAAACCGATTTTTTACTGCGCGAATAACACGATAACGACTATCTTGTTCTCCTTCAAAATACAGTACACAATCCACCATATGTTCCAGCACACGTGGTCCAGCAAGCGTACCTTCTTTGGTAACGTGCCCTACTAAAAATAAGGCAGTATTCGTTTGCTTAGCAAACGCAACTAATTGCGCAGCGCTTTCACGCACTTGTCCTACAGCACCGGGCGCAGATTGCAAAAGATCAGTATGCATGGTTTGAATAGAGTCAACGACAATGACAGCGGGTTTTTCTTTCTGCATGCATTTAATAATGCGTTCTACATTCGTGTCAGTTAACAAGAGTAAATTATTTTCTGGCAAGCCTAGACGGCGTGCACGCAAAGTCACTTGTTGTAATGATTCTTCGCCTGTGACGTAGAGTACTTTGATATGTTGGCTAAGGTGCGCTAACGTTTGTAGTAATAAAGTGGATTTACCAATACCAGGATCACCGCCAATCAGTACAGCTGATCCAGTGACTAAGCCACCGCCCAGGACACGATCGAGTTCTTTTAATCCTGAAAATAAACGTGCTTCTTCTGCCTCCAGTGTGACATGCTGCATAGGTGTGATGGCGGGTGTAGTGCCACTAAATCCTTGGTGTCGTGGGTGGTTCGCTATTTGTGTTATTTCTTCAACTAAGCTATTCCATGCGCCGCAACCCAAGCATTGACCTGCCCATTTTGGATAGTGTGCGCCGCATGCCTGGCAAGTGTGGGTGATTTTTGTTTTGGTCATATTAGTCCTCGGCAAGTAAATGAATAGCAGAAGAATCTAATTCACTATGCCCTTTTTTGATTAATTGATCCAGGCATTTCATGGCGTGTTGAGCTGCAGGCAGATTTATTTTTACTTGTTGTGCTTGCTCTAATGCGAGATGCATATCTTTATGGTGCAAACCTGTTTTGAATCCAGGTTTGTAATCTTGATCTAACATACGCTTGCCATGAATTTCCAGAATGCGACTACTTGCAAAACCGCCGAGTAATGCTTCACGTACTTTTGCAGGATCAACGCCAGAGGCTTTTGCCAAGCGCAAGGCTTCATCCACTGCAATAATGGTTTCAGCGACAATAATTTGATTGCAAGCTTTAGCAACCTGGCCTGCACCATGATCACCAATATGCACAATTTGTTTACCCATAACAGCCAATATGGGACGTGCTTTTTCTAATATATCTGCTTTACCACCCACCATAATGGATAATGTGCCAGCAATCGCGCCTTGCTCGCCACCTGAAACAGGCGCGTCTAGCATGGCAATTTTTTTCTGAGCGAGTTTTGCTGCCATTTTTTGTGTTGTTATAGCAGAAATGGTGCTCATATCAATGACGATAGTGCCAGGTTTGGCGGAGTGAATAATACCTTGTGGGCCAAGCAGTATTTCTTCTACATCTGTTGTTGCTTGTACATTCGTGATGATGATATCGACATTGGCTGCCAATTCTTGAGGGGAGTGGTAATTCGCTGCGCCAGCATGGAGCAGTGGCTCGGCTGTTGCTGCGCGGCGAGCGTAAACGGCTAGAGGGTAACCTGCATTAATTAAATTAAGCGCCATGGGTTTACCCATGATGCCTAAACCGATGAAGCCGATAGATTGCATAAAAAAGGCTCTCCTGGGTGAATGGGTATAAATACGATTTGATTCAGTATTTGCTGAGTAATAGTCTCTCCCGCAAGGGGAGAGGCTACTGCTCAGCAAGTATTGAATAATTATAAACTATCTCTTAATTATTATTCTGAATCTGCCAAGACCCATCCGGTTGACGGCAAGCTGTTCCATAAATTTGTTGTTTCTTGCCTGCTACTACAGCAGTCGAGCGATATTCGCGGCAATATTGATTGCCATCTACAGTCACATTTTGCGTAGGAGTCACTGTATAACTTGCTCCAGTGCGATTATTCTGCCAATAAGCAGGTTGACCTACCTGGTTAGTTTCAAAAGTCTTACTCATTTTTAATTTGTCCGTTTCATCCATGTTTTGTCCTAGTTTATTACCAATAAAAGCCCCAGCAAGTGTGCCTGCTCCAATCGCTAACAACTGACCGCCGCCTCTGCCAAATTGACTACCTAAGAGACCACCAGCCACACCACCTGCCAGGGTGCCCATATCTTGGTTTGATACATTCGAGCATCCAACCAAGCTAATAAAAGCAAGCAGATTAATAACGATAAATAACGCTTTTTTCATATGCTATGTCACCCCCCAAAGAATGGATTACTTAAAATCGCTAAATATTCTATACTGTGCTGATGAATTCCACCAGTTAAATATGATTAAAATAAGACCAACTTAGATCATAAGGTACAAGATATGACATTTAGACAGACTTATGCAGACGGGAAATTTGGCGATTATGTGTTAAGTGCAAACAAGAAAAACCTAGATTTACAGTATATTTATGACTTATTGTGTAAACCTTCGCGTTATTCAACTGGTTTGCCCCCGGAACGTTTCCCTTTTATCATCCAGAACTCTGTGTGTTTTGGCGTATACCATGAGGGAAAACAAATTGGTTTTTCGCGTGTTATTACAGATTATTCAGAATTTGCTTCCTTATGGGATGTGATAGTGACAGAAGAATACCGGCGTCAGGGCATAGGGAAAGCATTAATGAAATATATTTTTGCTCACCCTAATCTGCAAGGTATTTTCCGCTGGTTCTTGATGACGGAAGATGCGCATGGGCTGTATCAGAAATATGGGTTTAAGACTGAAGCGTATAATCCCTATGTCATGATGAAAGTGAACGCAGGATAACACAAATTGCCAATGTATTAACCTTGTGAATATTTGCATTAGTTGAGTTATTCTCAGTCTTTTCTTTCTATGTTTTTAAAACGCTTCGCCAAAGCTACAGTTACAAAAAAAATAGTTTGATTGTAGCGTTGGATAAGAGTTTTACATACCAAAAAGCAGTGTACGATGGCTTGATTTTTCGGTTGTTTGAAATAAAAAATAATAGATAAATTATCCTATTATTTACATTATAAGGCCTGAATATAGAATATTTATCTTCCTCGTCTATATTTTGAATAAGTCTAAAAAATATCGAAGCAGAATAGAGGAGTCATTAAAAAGATCTTTTTTTGTATCCGTCATTGTTTTGTGTCACAGTGACGGAGTTTTCTTCTTGAGCAGTGTTAAAAATTTCAGTGTGGTTGCTATAGGATCTTCAGCTTGGGTAATAGCAGATATGATGGCTATCCCATTTACTTTTGTTGCTATAACATCAGCCAGATTATTGCTATTAATCCCGCCAATTGCTACCAGAGGATAATCCAAAGTGCGTTGCCAACGTTTAAGTTGTTCAATGCCTTGCGGTGCAAATGGTATGATTTTACTTGTTGTTGGAAAGACAGGGCCGCAAGCAAGATAAGAAGGTTTTAAGGCATGGGCGCGTGCTACTTCCTCATCGCAATAGCTGCTGAGGCCTAAGCGTAATCCTGCATGACAAATTTTCCCAATATCAGCATGATCTAAATCGCTTTGCCCCAAGTGTACGCCGTATGCACCATAAAAAATAGCTAACTCCCAATAATCATTGATAAAAAGTCTTGCGTTATAGCGTTTTGCCAAAACAATACTTTTTTGAATTTCATTTTCTAAGCCAATATCATTTTTGTTTTTTATTCGCAATTGAAACGTAGTGACACCCGTCGGTAATAATTTTTCTAACCAGGTAAAGCTATCGACTATAGGATACAAGCCGAGTGGCGTATTGCCGCAATCTTTAAATTTTTTCTTCATCAATGCTGCTCCGGGCTAAGTGATTTAACCTACTTTCCCATCTTTAACATTTCCCAGTATTTTTCATACAACTCAGTTGTTGCATTAGTTAATCCAGTCTGAAATTCTCCGCGACTTAAAATTTCTTTCGAAGGATAGATAATAGGATCATTCTTAATTTCATCAGGTAATGATTTTTGTGTTACAAAGTTCGCAGTCGCATACTGGGTATAGAGTGTAATGATTTTTGCAATGTCTGGGCGCATGAGAAAATTAAGAAACTTATAGGCATTAGTAAGGTGAGGTGCATTTTTTGGGATAGCAACGGTATCGACCCAAATGAGAAAGCCATCCTGCGGGTAAGTAAAAGCAAGATGTGAATTTTCCTGTTTTGCTTTTAGTAGATCGCCATTCCAGCTCATGCCTATCAAAACATCTTCATCAATGGCAGCTGTGGCGACTGCATTATTAAATGTTTTAATGTTGGGTATGAGTGTTTTTAATTTTAAATAAGCTTGTTTTATATGTTCAGGGTTGCTGTCATTGACTGAGTAGCCCAAAGTCCGAAAGGCTATCGCGAATACATCTCGCGGGTCGTCGAGTAACAAAATCTGATGCTTGAGCTGAGGATCCCATAGATCAGCCCAGTGGGTAATGGCATGAGAAGTATAGTGATTTTGATTAAAAAAAATGCCTGTAACACCCCACATTAAAGGAATACTGTAGTTGTTATGCGGATCATATTCTTTATTGAGTAGAAAAGGGTTGAGATTAGCGAAAGCAGGTAATTTATCCTTATCTAGGAATGTCAGCATTCCCTGACGGCGCATGCGGTCCGCGCAATCTGATGTCGGTTCAATAATATCATAATAGGGTTGTTTGGTGGTGCGTAGCTTTGCATACAACACTTCGTTGCTTTCATAAGTGCTAGCGTTAACTTTAATGCCGGTTTCTTTTTCAAACTGGTGTATAACAGTGTCAGGAATGACGCTAAACCAGGTGTAAATATTTAAACTGTTCTCCTCTGCTCCAGCATGCTGAAAAGTTAAAAAACTCATGCTAAACAATAGACAGGATAAAATAAATCTCATAGTTTTTTCCTTAATAAAAATTGTGAAACAACGACTAACAATAAGGTAAGCGCAAACAAAACGCTGCAGAGTGCATTGATTTCAGGTGTAACGCCCAAATGTACCATGGAGTAGATCGCTAGTGGCAAGATTTGAAAGTCAGGTCCCGCGACAAAATAGCTGATAAGTACATCATCAATCGATAAAGTAAAACTGAGTAACCAGCCTGCAATTAAGGCAGGCCAGAGTAACGGCAGAACAATACGGCTTAAAATAGTCAAGTCATTGGCACCTAAATCTTTGGCGGCTTCAAAAATATTTTCATCCAGGCTGATCATTCGGCTATAGACAGTGACGACTACAAAGGGAATGCAAAAAGTAATATGTGCGAGCAATAAACTCCAGAAGCCCAGTTTGATCTTGATGAAACTAAATAAAATGAGTAATGCAATACCCATGACAATATCAGGTGATAAAATTAAAATAAAAATCAGACTGGATAAAAATTTCCGCCCAAAAAAATCATAACGATACAGATTAATGGCCGCCAAACTACCCAGGCACATTGCTGCAGTGGCTGCTGTGACGCCAAGTGCTAAAGAATGCAGCGCAGCAAGCCATAGGTCAGTGTCGGTAAATAGCTCTTGATACCAGCGTAGCGAAATGCCATGCCAAAGTAAGGAATATTTAGCATCATTAAATGAATAAGCAATTAATACAATAATGGGAATATAGAAAAATAAATAAATAGCAGTGAGATAGGAGACGGCTGGTAATTTCATAATAATTCTCGCTCGGTTTTGCCGTGCGTGCTGCGCCAGTAAATAAATAATAACAGCACTAGCGCCAGAATAAAGATAATACTGATGGCCGAGCCTAGAGGCCAGTTTTGTGCAACGAGAAATTGATTTTGAATTAAATTACCCAGTAACATTGCTTTGGAGCCGCCTAATAGATCAGGAATATAAAAGATAGTCATGGCGGGTAAAAAAACTAAAATACAACCCGATAATATACCGGGCATAGTCAGGGGCAGGATAATTTTTCTAAACGTAGTGAAGCGATTGGCGCCTAAATCACGGGCGGCGTCGATCAAGCGATGGTCTAGGCGTTCTATATTTGTCAGTAAGGGTAATACCATGAACGGTAGTAAATTATAGACCAAACCTATCATGACAGCGGTGTCGCTAAATAACAGCGGTAACGGTTGGTTGATGATACCTAACCCTAATAGAATGCCATTAATGATACCTTTGGCTTTGAGTAGGGTAATCATGGAATAAGTGCGGATCAGCGAGCTAGTCCAAAAAGGGATAATAATGAGCAAGAGAAGTAACCATTTCAAACGCGCCGGACATTGTGCAATCATATAAGCAAAGGGGTAGCCTAATCCTAAGCAAATCAGGGTACAAGCTCCTGCCTGATAGAAGGATTGTTTAAAGATAGTTAAGTAAATAACATTATTTAATTGTGCATAATTCTGCAAGGTCAGTGGTAAGCGCAGTAAATGATTTTCATCATGGCTTAAAAAGCTGGCCACTGCGATCAGTGCAAAAGGTAATAAAGCAAAGAGACCTAACCATACCCAAATGGTTCCAAGAGAGAGTTGTTTAAATGCAGTGTCATGTCTCATGAGGCAATACCATTTCCCAACCAGAGAGCCAAGTGACCCACACCGCATCGCCAATCACATACTCTAGTTTATCGTCATCTTCATTAAAAAATCGGGTAGCCGTAATCAGCTGCTTGTCAGGTAAACGTATCATTAAATCGACCGTCGTGCCTTTGTAAATGACTTCTTCTACGATACCTGCAAACATATGCGTGGGATCTGTTACTTCATTCTGGTCCCAGACGATTAAATCCTCTGGTCGAACCAAGACATGAATTTTTTGATGTAAGGTAAGTGCTATCTTGCTTTTGACAACATACTGTCTGCCTTGAATATCAACAGTGCTATTTTTTTCATTATTGTCAGTGACTGTCGCGTCAAAAATATTGACTTCTCCAATAAAACAAGCCACAGAGAGATTGGTGGGTTCTTCATAAACTTGTTGTGGTGTCCCCACTTGTTCAATGCCGCCTTCACGCATCACGACAACACGGTCTGACATGGAAAGTGCTTCTTCTTGATCATGTGTTACAAAAATAAAAGTGATGCCTAATTTACGTTGTAATTGCTTTAATTCTATTTGCATGGTTTTGCGTAAGTGATAATCAAGCGAACTCAACGGTTCGTCAAGTAAGAGCACTAAGGGTTGATTGACCACAGCGCGTGCAATGGCCACACGTTGCTGTTGACCACCGCTTAATTGTTGTGGTTTACGTGAAGCAAATTTTTCGAGTTTTACAGTTTTTAAGGCGTCAGCCACGCGCTCTTTTATTTCTTCTTTCGGTCGTTTGTGACAGCGTAAACCAAATGCCACGTTTTCCCAGACCGTCATATGTGGGAATAAAGCATAGCTTTGAAACACAGTATGGACATGACGCAAATGAGGCGGTAAGCCACTGGCATCTTTACCATTAATGCAGATAGTGCCAGTTGTAGGCTCTTCAAAACCAGAGATCAGGCGTAGTAAGGTAGTTTTGCCACAGCCGGAAGGCCCTAATAAAGTTAGGAACTCGCCATTGCGTACCTGGAGATCGAGGTCACACAGGATTTCTTGTCCATGAATGGTTTTTGATACGCCATGAAGCTCAATTACATTAGCTGCCATTATTGCTGTGTTGTCTCCTGGTAAATTGTTTATAAAAGATGCTGATTATCAGGCTATTGGAGGAGAATGTCTATCTTAAAATACGAGACACCTACACACGACAAAAATTTTTCTCATACACAATTAATGTTTAAGATCGCCTCTCCCCTTGTGGGAGAGGCTGTGCTAAGCAGATGCTGAATAGATATGTTAGCTTTCTTTATATAGATACTATTAAGAGAGCTAACTCTTGCACTTCAGGGGTTTAAACTTAAATACCTTCCTGGTATCTTAGCACTTTCCTTTTGAGCTCAGGATGCTTTTTTAATATGCTGCTTCGTGAAGAAAATGAAATTTTCGATTTTACTGCATTATCGCGGGCAGAGGTCATGGCGTTACTGCAGAAATATAATCTGGTGTTAACTGTAGATGAAGCCCTGACTATTCAGAGCAGTATCTTGCAGCGATCGCCTACTTTAGCAGAGCTTGTACTCTGGTCTATACAAGGCTCAGAGCATTGTTCTTATAAAAGCAGTCGCAAGCACTTGAAAAAACTAGTGACGGATGGCCCTAATGTTATTTTAGGTGCAAAAGAAGATGCGGGGATTGTCAGTGTGGCCAAAGATCTCAAAGGTAAATGCTATGGGATTGTCATGAGCCATGAGTCACATAACCATCCTTCACAAATTGTGCCTTATGAAGGTGCAGCTACAGGCATAGGTGGCAATGTGCGTGATGTGTGCTGCATGGGTGCTGAAGTCATAGCGGTAGCAGATGGATTGCGCTTCGGTGAGATAAAACGCCAAAAAACCAGCTGGGTCCAGGCAGGAGTAGTCAGCGGGATTGCAGGCTATGGGAACCCGATCGGTGTGCCTAATATTGCTGGCGATGTGTATTACGATGCAGGCTATAACGAAAATTGCCTAGTGACAGTCGTTACATTAGGTGTGGTGCATGAAGACGATGTCATCCATTCTTATGCTCCTAAAAATGCCGAGGGTTATGTTTATATCTTAGTCGGTAAAGCGACAGACAATAGCGGTTTTGGCGGTGCCAGTTTTGCTTCTACTGATTTAGCCGTAGAACAGCAAGAAAAAAATAAAGGCGCAGTCCAGGAACCCAATGCCTTTTTAAAGCGCCATTTGCTGAAAGCGAATTATGCATTATTCAAGCTCTTACAAGACAAACATCTGATTAATCAAGTGGGTTTTAAAGATTTAGGTGCAGGCGGTGTCGCTTGTGCCTCGGTTGAAATAGCCGAAGCGAGTGGTTACGGTGCTGAAATTGATTTAGAGAAAGTACCCACCAGTATGGCCAATCTTCATCCTTCTGTTATTTTATGTTCAGAAACACAGGAACGTTTTATGTGGGTCGTGCCACCGGGTCTGGTGGATTTGATTTTGACACATTATAATCAGACATTTGCTTTGCCAGCTATTTCTGCAGGTGCGCAAGCAGCAGTGGTTGGTAAAATTCGTGCTGATGGTCAGTATATAGTAAAATATCAGGGTGCTGAGATCGTGCATGCACGTGCCAGTGATGTGACTAAAGGCATTCTCTATGATCGTCCTTATGCGCCCGCTATAAAAAAATTAACTGAGCCTGCATTAGCTACACCAACTGATTTCAATAGTGTGTTACTGCAACTATTGGCGCATGAAAATATTGCATCACGTGCACCTATTTTTGAAATGTATGATAAACAAGTGCAAGGTCGCACCGTTATTGAGGCAGGTGAAGCAGATGCAGGCGTGATGCAACCTTTTAATGAAGGAAAATACCCGCCAGAAATTCGACAAGTGGGTATCGCCTTATCGTTAGATCAGTGTCCACGGTATAACAAAATTGATCCCTACTGGGGTGCGGTGAATGCAGTAGTGGAAGCAGCAAGAAATGTGGCGGCAGTCGGCGCATTACCGCAAGCGGTAACAGATTGTTTATGTTTCGGTAACCCGGAAAAACCAGAACAAATGTGGGAGTTTACTGAATCAGTGCGTGGTATTGCTGATGCATGTCAGGCGATCGGCTTGCAGGATTATCCGGGAGCGCCACTACCTATTATTTCTGGTAATGTTTCTCTTTATAATGAGTCAACTGCAGGTGCGATTCCAGCGAGTCCTATGATTAGTTGTTTAGGCAATATGCCTGACGTGCGCTATGCAGTTACTAAAAATTTGCAACAAGTCGGTTCTACATTATGTTTGATTGGTGAACGACTGGATGAATGTGGCGGCAGTGTATATTATGATCTGCATGGAGAACTGGGTGCGAATGTTCCTAAGCCCAATTTAGCAACGATTGCTGGAGAAATCCGAGCTGTCGCTGCAGCGATACAACAAGGGTTAGTCTTGTCTGCACATGATATTTCAGAGGGTGGATTAGCAGTGGCGCTCGCTGAGATGAGTTTTAAAAATCAAATAGGTGTGAGTGTCACTCTGCCGGGTGAATCTGCGTTGCAGAAAAAGTTATTTAGTGAAACTGGCGGATTTATTTTAGAGGTCGCTAAAGATAAATTAGCTGATGTCAATGCGATTTTTTCTCGCTATAAAGTCACATTCATCAGTTTAGGGCAAACGATACGTCAGCCGCAATTGCAAATGCAGGGTTGCATTGATGTCACGATCAAGCAAGCTAAAACAGCATGGGAAAATGGGCTTCGAGAGAAATTATTATGACAGTCATTGATTATAAATCTGCAGGCGTAGACATTCATGCGGGTAATGAAACAGTCAGACGCATCAAACAAGCGGTGGAAAGTACTTTCTCACCGCAAGTCTTAACTGATATTGGTAGCTTTGGTGCGATGTATGATCTAAAAGCGATTATGCGTGATTATCAGCATCCTGTGTTAGTGCAGAGCATTGATGGTGTGGGTACTAAAACAATTATCGCACGCATGATGAATAAGTTTGATACCTTAGGTATGGATTTAGTCAGTGCAACTACCAATGATATCATTGTATTGGGTGCAAAGCCGTTGACCTTACTGGATTACATTGCGAATGATAAATTGCGCCCCGCTGTTGTTGAGCAACTTGTCTTAGGTATGGTGCAGGCGTGTCGTGAAAATGGTATTGCGTTAGTCGGTGGTGAAACAGCAGAAATGCCAGGCACTTATTTACCTGGAGAACATGATTTAGCGGGAGTGATCACAGGTGTTGTTGAAAAAGACCGTGCTATTTTAGGCAAGGATATTGTTCCAGGCGATGTTGTATTGGCTTTTGCTTCAAGCGGTTTGCATACCAATGGTTATTCGCTAGCCCGCAAACTCTTATTCGACGTGGGAAAATTATCAGTAGAGTCGCATCTACCAGAATTGCAGCGTACGCTGGGTGAAACATTGCTTGAACCCCATATCAATTATACACGGCCTGTATTACATCTGTTGCAACAGTCTGTTCTCATTAAAGGGATGGCGCATATTACGGGGGGTGGGTTGTTAGAAAATATTCCCCGTATTTTGCCAGCAGGTTGTAGTGTGGAAATTAAAAAGAATTCATGGCCGGCGCAGCCACTCTTTACCCTGCTGACCCAGTTAGGTCGCCTGGATGAAACAGAATGCTACCGTACTTTCAATATGGGTGTGGGTTTGGTGTTGATCGGTGATCAGCAATTGGCTGAACGTGCACGTGCCGCCTTAACGGATTTTCCTGCATTTAAGCTCTATGAAATTGGCCAGGTCGTATCAGGCGAAAAGAAGGTGATATTATGCGCATAGCCGTGGTGCAATTCCCTGGTTCTAATTGTGAGCGTGAAACAATTCTGGCTGTGGAGCGCGCTGGGATGCAAGCACAGGAATTTTTGTGGAATGAACCTAGAGAAAGACTGGCTGATTTTCATGGTTTTATTATTGTGGGTGGCTTTTCTTATGAAGACCGTTCCCGTGCTGGCGCCATTGCAGCGCTTGACCCTATTATGCAAGGCATCAAACAACAAAGTTTGCTTGGCAAACCGGTTTTAGGTATTTGCAATGGTGCTCAAATTCTAGTGGAAACAGGATTGGTGCCTGGCTTAGAGCGCAACCAGCTTGGTATGGTATTAACTGATAACAAACGCATACAACAAGGTAAAGTACTAGGCACGGGTTTTTATAATGCCTGGGTGAATATGCGTCTTGCCGAAGGTTACCAATGGAATGCATTTACGCGTCATTTGGCACCCAAAAAGATTTTACATGTGCCAGTGGCGCACGCAGAAGGACGTTTTGTTATTCCGCCCGTTTTGTTAGCGGAGATTGAACGTAATGGATTACATGTGTTGCAATATTGCGATGCAAGTGGCGAGATCATAGATGAATTTCCTGTCAATCCCAATGGTTCAGTCCATAATATTGCAGCGATTACCAATAAAACAGGTAATGTGATGGCTATCATGCCTCATCCTGAGCGTACACCCAATGGTGATGCTATTTTCAAATCAATGCGCGATTATATTGTCGATGGCTATGTGACACACCCTGTCACATTAGATTATCAGCCACGCGTATCAGCTATCAAAAAATATCAGATGCCTGCTACAGCTTGTGAATGGGTGGTTGATTTAATGATGACAGATAATCATGCCATGTCAGTGGAGAATGCATTACAACGTAGCGGTATTTCTGTCAGAATCAAGCGGTTTATTCATTGGGAAGTGCAGGGTGCGACATCTTCTGTGCTTGAAAACATTAAGGCGACAGGTGTATTATTTAATGGCCGTAAAGAAAGAATTATAAAACCGCAAACGATTAATAATTTACAACAGACTACATTTTTAGTGCGAGCCAAAGAAGATATGCAGGGCCAGCAAAAGTTACAAATGCTAAAGAATCATTTTGGCATAGAAGGGGTTCAACACATCTCTCACAGTGTTTTATGGCACGTAAGTGCGCCAGAGGGAGATGCGCTTGAACGCGTTATTCAATCACACATTTTATATAATCCATACGCCCATGACTGCTACTACTATTAAAGATTATGCGACACAAATTATAGCTACCTTACCGTATTGTTTAACAGCTACCGATTTTACTGCGGGAAAAAAATATCAAGGTAAAGTGCGGGATACTTACGATCTTGGGGATAAGCTGCTGTTAATTACTACAGATAGGCTGAGTGCATTTGATCGTGTGTTGGCTGCGGTGCCTTTCAAAGGGCAAGTGCTCAATTTAACAAGTGCCTGGTGGTTTGAAAAGACTCAGCACATTGTGCCAAATCATGTTATTGCTATTCCAGATCCTAATGTCACTATTGCTAAAAAGTGCCAGGTATTTCCTATTGAATTTGTGGTGCGTGGTTATATCACCGGTACCACGAGTACTTCGTTATGGACGCAATATAATAAAGGTGTGCGTGATTATTGTGGTAATGCTTTGGCAGAGGGGTTGCGTAAAAATCAACGTTTAACACAGCCTTTGTTAACACCAACGACCAAAGAAGAGCATGATCGTCCTATTAGTCCGCAAGAAATTATCGCCGAAGGCTGGATGACACAAGAAGATTTTGAATTTACCGCAGCTGCAGCGTTGCGTCTGTACCAGTTTGGCGTAGAAACTGCTGCCAGGCATGGTTTGATCCTGGTGGATACTAAATATGAGTTTGGCAAAGATGCGGCGGGTAATATTGTTTTGCTGGATGAAATTCACACGCCTGACTCGAGTCGTTATTGGTTGGCAGATAGTTATGAGCAACGTTTTGCTAATCAGCAGGAGCCAGAAAACATTGATAAAGAGTTTTTGCGTTTATGGTTTGTAGAAAATTGTGATCCTTATCATGATACAGTTTTACCAGCAGCGCCGGAAAATTTAATTGTCACTTTATCATCGCGCTATATCCAACTCTATGAAATGATTACAGGCACGTCATTTCATTTTCCGCAACAAAAGATGGCGGTGAGCGATAGAATTATGCGAAATATGGCGGGGTATATTTAAATTTTAGAATCGCAGATGATAGAATTTCCCTCTCCCTAACCCTCTCCCGTACTCAAAAACAAAGTTCTTATTATTGTTCATGGGCGGGAGAGGGAAATTCTAAGCAGAGATGTGTCGTTAGCGGATATTAAATACCGTTAATCTCTATAGTTGCAACAGGATAGGTGCCATTATAATTATCGCCCGATGTGGAGAAGTCTAATGAGTAAGTGCAAGTACTCGAATAAAAATGACGATCTATGCGTGTAGCTGCAGGATTTGTTGTCGCAGCTATAGAAAGAGCATTTTTTACTTTTTTAATAACATCTTCAGCGTCAGCGCCCTTTACACCTTTTACGTAAAAAATATATTGATAAGATATTATGCTGTCTTCTTTATGTTGGTAATCTGTTGCGACATTAGACACATCTCTATATGCATCATATTCAACTTGTCTTAAAGGCAGAGTTTGAATTTCTGTTAATAATGGACATATCTTGGCAGGGTCACTATCAACGGCTGTAGCAAGTTGACTTATAGCAAATAAGCTTGTAGCCAAAAGACAAGTAGAGAATGTTTTTTTCATGATTTCACTCCTGAATATCGTTTATTAAAAGTACGTAGCCGTAGTCGCAATGCTGTGGAAAGTTAAATGTTAGAAAATAGCCGCAGTATAAAAAATAAACTTGGGGAAAACAAGCAAATGAAGTAATAAGAAGATGAATCTATACGTGTAGCTGTTAGTTGTAGGAAAGCAAGCAATTTTCTGTGCTGTATAAAAGGTAATCAGTCATAAATAAATTTAATTTCTCCTCAAGTTGCTTTATCATGCAGCCTTTGCCACTAAACATAAAAATGTTGGGGGATTTGTCCATGTGCGGCATAGTCGGCCTATACAGTCACACGCCAGTGGCAGCAGAAATTTATGATAGCTTGATTCATTTACAGCATCGCGGACAAGATGCAGCTGGGATTTTAACTTGTAATGAACGGTTCTATGTTAAACATGGTTTGGGCTTAGTGCGGGAAATTTTTATCCCGGATGATATCAAGCACCTTAAAGGGCAGATAGGCATAGGCCATACACGTTATCCAACAGCAGGCGGTTACAATATTGCTGATGTGCAGCCGCTTTGGATTGGGAGTCCGCGCGGAATTGCTATTGCTCATAATGGGAACTTGGTCAATTATCGGGAATTAGCTCAAGAAATTACACAACAACATCGACATTTAAATTCTTCGATTGATTCTGAAGTGCTCTTGCATTTATTGGCAGATGGCTTGGAGCAAGCGCCTACAGGGGAAAATGACAGCGCTGATTTTTTTACTGCTTTAAGTGCAGCAGTAAAAACTATTTTTACCCGTGCGCAGGGTTCCTACTCGGTAGTCAGTGTGATTATCGGTAAAGGGTTGGTGGCTTTTCGTGATCCACATGGCATCCGGCCACTCGTGATGGGCGAGCGCACTAATGCTGCTGGCAAAAAAGAATATATCTTTGCTTCAGAAACAACGATGTTTTATGCGCTAGGTTTCCAGCCATGCGGTGATGTACAGCCAGGCGAAGTGGTTTTTGTTAATCGTGCAGGCGAGTTATATCGCCAGGTGTTAGAGCACAAACAATTCACGCCCTGTATTTTTGAGTATGTTTATTTTGCCAGACCCGATTCCACTTTGAATGAGGTGGGAGTGTATCGTGCACGTTTGCATATGGGGCAAAATCTCGCACGGCGCTGGCGTGAAAAATATCCTACAACCATGCCTGATGTGGTTATTCCAGCACCTTTTACTTCAAATACGGCTGCACTCTCTTTCGCGCATGAACTCGGTGTGCGTTATTCAGAAGGTTTATATAAAAATCCTTTTATTGGCCGTACCTTTATTATGCCAGATGGCGAAGAGCGCAGTCGCAGCGTGCGCTATAAGTTAACGCCGCAAAAATCGGAAATTAAAGATAAAAAAGTACTTATTCTGGATGATAGTATTGTGCGTGGTACTACTAGCCGTGAAATTGTCAAGATGGTGCGAGAATTTGGTGCTAAAGAAATTTATTTTGTCTCAACGTGTCCTCCCATTAAAAATCCTTGTTTTTATGGTATTGATATGCCGTCACGTGCTGAACTGATTGCAGCTAATCAAACGCCAGAAGAGATAAAGCACTATTTGGAAGTAGATAAGCTTTTGTACCAGGAATTAGATGATTTAGTTGAAGCGGTCACGCGCAAAGGGAAACATAACATTGCACGTGCCTGTATGGCCTGTATGGATGGCTGGTATGTCACGGGTGATATCAATGCAACGAAAGTTCAGGCATTAGAATTGCAACGGATTAAGGAGCGGGAGCCCGTATGAATATTCTTGTGATTGGTTCAGGTGCACGGGAGCATGCTATTGTCAAAGCATTACAGCGTTCACCGCAAAACCCTATACTTTATTGTTGTGCCACGACACACAATCCAGGTATTTATCTTCATACTAAAGAATATTGGCTAGGTAATCTTTGTGATAATGAAGCCATCGTACATCTTGCGCGTCAATGGGAAATTGATATTGCTATTATTGGTCCAGAAGCACCACTCGAGTGCGGTTTGGCAGATGTGTTATGGCAGAGCTCTATTGCGACTATTGGACCACAAAAAAAATTAGCGCAAATTGAGACGAGTAAAGCGTTTACACGCAATCTATTAAAAAAATATCGTATTCCTGGCTCGCCTGACTATCGTAGTTTTCAAGATTTAATCGATGTGAAAAGCTTTCTGCAGACACTCGGTGAAGGGAATTATGTTATCAAAGCGAATGGTTTAATGGGTGGAAAAGGTGTCAAAGTGGCTGGCGATCATTTGCACTCGATCAGTGAAGCGTATCAATTTTGTGAAGAGTTGCAGCAATTGGGGCAGTCATTCGTCATCGAAGAAAAATTAATAGGTGAGGAATTTTCCATGCTGTGTTTTTGTGATGGTAATTCTTTAATTCCTATGCCGCTGGTTCAAGATCATAAGCGTGCGTTTATTCATGATGCAGGGCCCAATACGGGTGGCATGGGCAGTTATTCTATTGCGAATCATCGTATGCCATTTTTAACGGCAAAAGATATAGAGCAAGCACAGCATATCAATGAATCAGTATTGGATGCGTTGACAGCGGAATTTCGTGCAAGGTATGTAGGAATCTTGTATGGTAGTTTTATGGCGACCAAAGAAGGAGTGCGCTTGATTGAATATAATGCGCGTTTTGGTGATCCAGAGGCCATGAATGTATTGGCTATTTTGCAATCTGATTTTGTGACTATTTGTGAAGCGCTGGTTACTGGAAAATTACAACGCTCGCAAGTGCAATTTGCGCAGTTAGCGACGGTTTGTAAATATGCTGTGCCTGAAGGTTATCCAGATCATCCGCTTAAAAATGAAATGATTGATGTGTCAGGTGTGCAAAATCCAGAGCAACTCTATTTTGCAGCGGTAGATGAACGTGCTGGTCAGCTTTATGCAACAGGCTCGCGTGCAGTTGCAGTTGTAGGTGTGGCAGAAACACTCACTGCGGCGGAAAAAATAGCTGAAGCAGAAATAAATCGCATTAAAGGTAAATTATTTCATCGTGCTGATATTGGCACAGATCAATTGATTGAAAAAAGAGTACAACACATGAAGGAGTTACGCCAATGTTACGTTTAGGGATTTTAGGTTCAACGCGCGGTACAGTTTTGTTGTCATTGATTACAGCTATTCGGCAGAAGCGGTTGGCTGCTGAAATAGCAGTTGTTTTAAGTAATAAAGCAGAAGCATTGATTTTAGAGAAAGCCAAACAACATAGCTTGTCTGCACAATTTCTAGATCCGCAAAATTTAACTGCGGCTGAATATGATCAGCAAATGTCGAGTGTGCTGCAAGCGCATCATGTAGATTTAATCGTATTAATTGGGTATATGCGAATAATCTCACCTTCATTTATTGCTGCCTGGTGCAAGCGTATTATCAATGTGCATCCTTCGTTATTGCCGGCGTTTGGTGGTGGCATGGATAAAAGTGTGCATCAAGCGGTATTAGAAGCAAAACTAAAAGAAACGGGTTGTACCGTGCATTATGTAACAGAAGAAGTAGATGCTGGCCCCATTTTGTTGCAGAAGAAATGCATTGTGTTACCTGGGGATAATGTAGAAAGGTTGAAAGCACGCGTGCAGCAATTGGAAGGAGAAGCATTAATTGAAGTGATTTCTTCTTATAAAGCGCCTTCCCCTTTGACGGTTAAGGTAGAAAAGAAAAGTTTATCGCAAGCATAATAAATAGTTAGAGGTATCTATGTGAGTGCCTGCTTAGTAATAGCCTCTCCCACAAGGGAAGGGGTTGTGTACTAAGCAAGAACTGAATAGATATGAGGAAAGTGAATATATGAACCCACAAATAGTACCTGTTAGCCGCGTTCTCATTTCTGTTTCCGATAAAACCGGTATCGTTGAATTTGCCAGTGCGCTTGCTGCACGCCGTATTGAAATTATCTCTACGGGTGGCACTAGTAAGCTGTTACGGGATGCTAATATACCAGTAAAAGATGTAGCTGAAGTCACAGGCTTTGCTGAAATGATGGATGGTCGTGTCAAAACACTGCATCCCAGAATCCATGGTGGCATTTTAGGACAACGTGATGAGCATGCTGCTATCGCCCAAAAGCATAATATAGATTGGATTGATTTAGTTGTTGTCAATTTATATCCTTTTGCAGCAACAATAAAAAAAATGGATACTACTTTTGCTGATGCTATTGAAAATATAGATGTAGGTGGCCCAGCAATGATTCGCGCTGCTGCAAAAAATATGAATTGGGTGGGTGTGATAGTAGAGCCAAATGATTATGCTGACATTGTAACCGAATTAAATACACATAACGGGCTAAGTTTAGTGACGCGACAGCAATTAGCGACTAAAGCATTTGCCCATACAGCAGAATACGACCAAGTGATATATGATTATCTGGCATCACGCGATGTACAAGGAAAAAAGCAGTCACCGTCAGTTTTTCCTGCTGCGTTTAATTTATCATTAGAGAAGTTTGCTGATTTACGTTATGGAGAAAATCCGCACCAGGCAGCTTGTGCTTATCAATTTGCTGGTCATTTAACGGGTATTTTATCAGCCAAGCAGTATCAGGGTAAGCAATTATCCTATAATAATATTGCAGATGCAGATGCCGCTCTTGCCTGTGTAAGTGAATTTTCACAGCCTGCCTGTGTAGTCGTAAAACATGCTAATCCTTGTGGTGTTGCGGTGGTAGAGGAGAGTTATACTGCTTTTCAGCGTGCTTTTCAGGCTGATGCACAATCTGCTTTTGGTGGGATTGTAGCTTTGAACCGGCTTTGTGATAAAACAATGGCTGAAGCGATTGCAAGTGTATTTGTTGAAGTATTGATTGCTCCAGGGTATACATCGGAAGCGTTAACCATATTGGCAAGTAAGCAGAATCTGCGTGTGCTTGCACTGGATTTCACTAACAAATCTCATAGTCAGCAAGAATTTAAATTTATTGATGGCGGTATATTAATTCAAGATCAAGATACTGCAATGATTCAAGAACAAAACTTAAAAGTAGTGACTGCATTACAGCCTACAACAGAAGATATCGCCACTATTCGATTTGCCTGGCCTGTATTAAAACATGTGAAGTCAAATGCAATTGTGATTGCCAAAAATAATGTGACTGTGGGAATCGGCGCAGGCCAGGTGTCACGAGTTGATGCTGTTGATATTGCTCTTAAAAAAGCGGGTATTAACTCAAAGGGAGCTGTATTGGCCTCTGATGCTTTTTTCCCGTTTCGTGATAGTATTGATCGACTTTTGGGTACGGGTATTCGTGTTGTTGTACAACCGGGGGGATCGATTAGAGATCAGGAAGTGATTGATGCTTGTAATGAGCATGGTATTGCGATGGTGTTGACGGGAATGAGATGTTTTAAGCATTAATGTAATAACTTACTTACTGCTGCTTAGGATTTCCCTCTCCCGCTCATAAATGATGCTAAGAACGATAATCTTTATTGCGGGAGAGGGTGAGGGAGAGTAATGTGATTTCCCCTCACCCTCACCCTCTCCCGCTCTCAAAATCAGTTTTTCTAGCATCATTTATGAGTGGGAGAGGGAAGTGCTAAGCAGGGGTGAGCTAACAAAAAAGGAAATCAACTAATGAATCATAGTCTAGTTACTTTACTCATGGGTTCCAAATCAGATTGGCCCACCATGGAACATGCGGGCATTATTTTAGATACTTTAGGAATCCCTTACGAAGCACATGTTCTTTCTGCGCATCGTACCCCCGATGCCTTATTTGACTATATCAAATCCGCTGAAGCCAATGGCCTGGAAGTGATTATTGCCGGAGCAGGCGGCGCTGCACATTTACCTGGAGTCATTGCAGCCAAAACCCTATTGCCAGTGATAGGTATTCCTATGCAAACCTCAGCTCTTAATGGCATGGATTCTTTATTATCTATCGTGCAAATGCCAGGTGGTATCCCTGTTGCTACCATGGCTATAGGCAAACCCGGCGCTATTAATGCCGGCTTATTTGCTGCCAGTATTCTCGCCGCAAAATTTCCCCACTATCGTCAGGCCATTAAAGATTACCGCGCCAAGCAAGCGCAAGCTATTTTAGAAAATTCAACCATAAAAGGATAACAGCATGTTTAGCACAGAATCATTGCAAGAGTTTGATCCAGCGATTTCTCGAGTCCTCGACGATGAAAAAAAGCGTCAGGAGGACCACATCGAATTAATTGCTTCAGAAAATTATGTCAGTCCACGTGTACTCGTGGCACAAGGTTCTGTGCTCACTAACAAATATGCTGAGGGTTATCCTGGCAAGCGTTATTATGGTGGCTGTGAGTTTGTCGATGTGGCAGAACAACTGGCCATTGAACGCGTAAAAAAATTATTTGATGCTGATTATGCCAATGTTCAACCGCATTCAGGTTCTCAAGCCAATGCAGCTGCTTATGCTGCCATGATTAATGCAGGTGATACCATTTTAGGAATGAGTTTGGCACATGGCGGCCATTTAACCCATGGCTCACCGGTTAGTTTTTCTGGCAAAATTTATAAAGCATTTGCTTATGGCTTAAATTCAACGACTGGATTAATTGATTATGAGCAAGTGGAGCAATTAGCTAAGGCGCATAAACCCAAAGTGATTGTCTCTGGATTTTCTGCCTATTCACGTGTGGTTGACTGGCAGAGGTTGCGGGACATTGCAGATAGTATAGGGGCGTATTTAATGGCAGATATTGCACATGTAGCAGGCATGATTGCTGCAGGTGTTTATCCATCACCCGTTAAAATTGCTGATGTGACAACTTCTACTACTCATAAAACATTGCGTGGTACTCGTGGGGGTATTATTCTTGCTAAAGCCAATCCTGATCTGGAAAAGAAATTAAACTCTGCTGTATTTCCAGGTGGTCAAGGCGGGCCATTGATGCATGTGATCGCGGCTAAAGCGGTTGGTTTTCTGGAAGCGTTGCAACCCGAATTTAAAATTTACCAGCAACAAGTGCTAAAAAATGCTCGCACGATGGCAAAAATGGTTATGGTGCGTGGCTATAACGTAGTCAGCGGTGGTACTGATAATCATTTATTTTTGATTGACTTGATTAATAAAGGGATCACCGGAAAAGAGGCGGATGCTGCATTAGGCCGTGCTAATATCACCGTCAATAAAAATGCGGTGCCTAATGATCCTCAATCACCTTTTGTGACGAGTGGCTTACGCATCGGTACGCCTGCCATTACAACGCGTGGCTTTAAAGAAAAAGAATGTGAAATATTAGCTAATTGGTTATGTGATGTGTTGGACGATATTCATAATGAAAAGAATATCTTGCGCGTGCGCGGTCAGGTAATAGAAATTTGTAATCAGTTTCCTGTTTATGGTGCGAGAACAATGAAAAACATAATGGCGCCGCATTAGTTGCTGAGTGGCAGTTTTCATCCTAGGCATCAGTTGTTATTTTGAGCGGCATTTGCCACCTTTGAGCGGTAATTGTCATCCTGGGCGGCTTAGGATGACAACTCTAATTCAATGTGACAACCTTTTCTCGACTATTTCCAAAGCATATTTAAGCCATGGCGTAAATATTTGAGGAGTATCGTTTAATTCTTTTTGCAATTCAGCTATTGAAATCCAACGGTAAGCTGCTACTTCAGTGCTGTTTGGTATAATTATTTGTTGATTGATGGTGCCAATCAGCACATGATCAACCTCATTTTCTATCAATCCATTGTTAAAATGAGCGATATAATGAAAACGTCCTACTGCTGCCAGTGCAACTTGCAGCCCCATTTCTTCTTGCAAACGCCTCTGTCCAGCGCTGACGATTTCTTCGCCTGGCCGGGGATGTGAGCAACATGTGTTAGTCCACAATCCAGGTGAATGGTATTTTTCTTTTGCCCGCTGTTGGAGCAATAAAAGGCCATTGCAAAAGATAAAAACCGAGAAAGCGCGGTGGCATAAGCCCTCGCGGTGAGCTTGGAGTTTTTCGGCGGTGCCGGTCGGGTTGTCATTTTCATCGACTAAAATGACTTGTTCTGTTGCTGCCATGAAGCGTTTTCCAGTAAAATGGAACGCTTTTATACCACAGAATCAAATTGGAAATAAGTTTCTTATGCGTTGGCAAACCACAGAGCAGATCGCAACTATCCCCATGCGTGTAGTTGGGCCCGTGAAAATCATTGGCCCAGAGGTCAATGCGATGGTTCCTCTTCCCTTGGCTACCTTTGAAACCCCACTCTGGCCATCTACCCATCGTGGAGCAAAAGTTTGCACACAGGCGGGTGGTATCAGGGCTATTGTGATTGATGAGCGTATGACACGTTCCGTGTTGTTGGAAGCGGGTACTATCATTGAGGCCAATGAAGCTGTTATCAATGTATTACAGCACAAGGAAGCCATGCAAACCATTATTGCAGAGACGAGTCACTACGCCCGCTTACTGGATATACATAGCCAGGTGGTGGGCAATTTAATTTATTTGCGTTTTGAATTTAATACGGCTGATGCAGCCGGTCATAATATGGCAACACTGGCAACGGATCGTTTACTGGAATGGATTTTAATGCGGTTTAAAAATTTAAGCTATGTTTCGATCTCTGGTAACTATTGCGCGGATAAAAAAGCATCGGCTGTGAATGGTATTTTAGGCCGTGGCAAGTATGTGTTGACAGAAGTCACTATTTCGCGTGAGCTTTGTCAGCGTTTATTAAAGACGACACCAGAAAAAATTGTGCAGCTTAATATCAAGAAAAATTTGATTGGTAATATCCTTGCGGGTAGTATCCGCACAGCCAATGCGCATTTTGCCAACATGCTATTGGGTTTTTATTTAGCAACCGGGCAAGATGCAGCCAATATTATTGAAGGGTCACAAGGTATTGTGCACACAGAATTGCGTGGTGAAAGTTTATATTTCACAGTGACCCTGCCTAATGTTATTGTCGGCACGGTTGGCAATGGTAAGACTTTTGATTTTGTACGAGAAAATTTACGCCAATTGGGTTGCCTGGAAGAGCGTCTGCCTGGAGAAAATGCACGGCGTTTAGCTATCATTGCAGCTTGTGCTGTCTTATGTGGCGAGCTCTCTCTGTTGGCCGCACAAACTAATCCGGGTGAGTTGATGAAAAGTCATACTAAATTGGAACGTCGCAAGAAAGATGAGGGGTGAGGTAGTGCTTAAATTTGGTATTGATACGCTATCATTTTACACTTCACACTATGCGCTGGATTTAGCGCGTCTAGCAGAAGTGCGTGGCGTTGACCCCGATAAATATTTTGTTGGGTTGGGGCAACGTAAAATGGCGGTACCTGCCCCGGATGAAGATATTGTGACAATGGCAGCTGTCGCTGCACAGGCTGCAATTCGTGGTATTAACTTAAACTCTATCGAGATGCTATTATTTGCCACTGAATCCGGTATTGATCAATCAAAAGCAGCCGGTATTTATGTGCATGATTTATTAGGATTACCCGAGCGGTGTCGGGTAGTTGAATTAAAGCAAGCTTGCTATAGCGCAACCTTCGCATTGCAGTTGGCATTACCTTTTCTACGACAATACCCGGATAAAAAAGTATTATTAATCGCTGCAGATATTGCACGTTATGGTCTGAATACACCAGGTGAATCATCGCAAGGTTGTGGTGCTGTGGCGATGGTATTGTCAGCTCACCCACGTATAGTGGCATTTGATTTGGAATATGGTGTGGTGACAGAAAATGTAATGGATTTCTGGCGACCGAATTATGCGGATGCCGCTTTCGTGGAAGGCAAATATTCTAGTAAGCTTTATTTACATATGCTGGAAAAAACCTGGCACCAATATCATTCATTAACCAAACGCCAATTTGCTGATCACGATTATTATTGTTATCACATGCCCGTGCCACGTCTGGTAGAAAAAGCGCATCAGCATTTAGCTAAAATCTGTGGTGTTGATAAATTATCTGATACATTATTACAGGAACATATAGGACGTTCCCTTGAATATGGTCGGCAAATTGGGAACAGTTATACGGCTTCCTTGTATGTAGGCTTAGCCTCTTTACTTGATTTGACGCCAGAAGATTTAGGTGGCAAGCGTGTTGGTTTTTATAGTTATGGTTCAGGCTGTGTCGCTGAATTTTTTAGTGGTATTATCCAGCCTGGTTATCAAAGTATGTTAAATACAGCACAGCATCAAATGCTTTTGACAAATCGCGTAGCACTGACTTATCCTGAATATGTAGCATTTTATTCTTTTAAATATCCGCAAGATGGTAGCCTTTGTGAAATCCCTAGCTACCAAACAGGGCCATTTCGTTTGGTCGCCATTCGCGATCATCGTCGGATTTATGAAAAAAACACATGAAGACCTCTACCCTTACGCAGGCTATTGCTCCTGGAAAATTAATTCTTTCAGGTGAGCATGCGGTGGTGTATGGCAACCCAGCATTAGTTATGGCGATTAATCGTTATGTCACGACAGCAGTATTACCGCAGACAGGATCCCAGATCACTTTTTATTTTCCCGATTTAATGGCCGAACGTAGTTTAACGTTTACTGCTTTGATGCAGTTGCAAGATCGTATCAGACAAAATTACCAGAGCTTCTTAAAAGGGGATTTAGCAATACGAGAAGTGCTGCGTGAACCTATTGAATTAGTGCAATTTGCTGTTAGTTTGTTGCTTGAAGCAGTGAGTGCTCAATCCTTTCCTGGTATCCGAATCAATATGCAAACTGATATTCTGATAGGTTGTGGGATGGGTTCTTCAGCCGCTGCAGTCGTCAGTATATTAGCTGCGCTAGCACGTTATTTACAAGTTGCTATCGCGCCTGAGTTATTTTTTAATTTAGCGCACCAAGCTGAAAATATACAGCATGGAAAATCGAGCGGCTTGGATTTGCAAAGTTCTTTGCATGGTGGATGCCTTTATTTTAAAGAAGGGCAAATGATTGCTAGAACGCCCTCTATTTTGTCTTTATATTTGATCAATACAGGCCAACCCCAGACTAACACAGGCGAATGTATTGCAGTAGCAGCCACTTACTTTAAAAATACTCAGATTGGCCATGATTTTACGGCAGTGACGGATGCGATGGATAAAGCTTTTCAATCCAATAAATTGGATGAGGTGATTCTTGCTATGCGTGAAAATCATAAGTTGTTAAATGCGATCGGTGTGGTGCCGCAGAAAGTGCAACAGCTTATTGCTGAGATAGAGCAACAGGGAGGTGCAGCTAAAATTAGCGGTGCGGGTGCAGTGGAGGGGAGTAATGCGGGGGTAGTATTGATTGCAATGGAAGATGAGAAAGCATTGCAAAAATTTGCTGAGCGTTATCAGCAGGCTATCATTCCCATTCAATGTGAGACACGAGGGGTGTATGTTTATTAGTAACTTTGAGTAATTACTCACTTCTGCTTAGAACTTCCCTCTCCCGCTCATAAATGATGCTAGAAAAACTGATTTAGAGTGCGGGAGAGGGAAGTTCTAAGCAGAAATGATACAGTGTAGTAGTCAGTGGAGATTCGTGATAATGATAGTTAAGCCGCAAAAGCTCATTAAAGTGTCTGCGCCAGGCAGTATCATGTTGCTTGGTGAGTACGGTGTGTTACAGGGTGGTAATGCATTAGTATGCGCTATTGAGCAACGCATACACGTTCAGTTAATACCGCGTGCGGACGATCAAATAGAATTAATTTCCTCTCTTGGTATTCATAAAACAAAACTGACGCAACTTAAAATCACTCCTCCTTTTCAATTCGTATTAGCCACACTTAAAAAATATCAAAAGCAACTTCGATACGGTTGCACGCTTACCATTCAATCTGAGTTCTCTGCGCAACTTGGCTTGGCTTCATCAGCGGCTGTTACGGTTGCCACATTAGCTGCTGTTGCTAAGTGGTTACAAATTTCTTATACCTCTTCTCAGCTTATTCGACTCGCTCGTCGTATTGTGCAAGAGGTGCAAGGGTTAGGCTCAGGTGCAGATGTTGCTGCCTGTGTATTGGGGGGGGTCATTGCTTATCGTCAACAGCCTTTAATAGCAGAGAAAATAAATGTTGTCTGTCCACTTAATTTGATTTATTCCGGCAGCAAAACACCAACAGTCACTGCTGTTAATCAAGTAGAAACATTCTTTGCTAGTTATCCAAAACTCTATCAGCAATTGTTGCGTGCTATCAAGGAATGTGCTCAACATGGCATCGTCGCATTAAAGAGTAAAAATTTATTGGCATTAGGTCAGATCATGAATATACAGCAAGGCTTAATGAGCGCGCTTGGGGTAGTTACGCCTATTTTGCAGGGTATAGTTACAGAGTTACGTACAGAGCCCACTATTTTAGGGGCAAAAATTTCCGGTTCAGGTTTGGGTGATGGTGTCATTGCTTTAGGTGCCCTGGGCGATAGCTATATAACACGTTTTGCTGCGCAAGGTGCAAAGCGAATTCCGATGGCAATAGCAACTCAAGGGGTACGCTATGAATAAATCTGATGTGGTTAAGCTCATTTTAGGTGAGCGGTTATATTATTTACCTAACCATTTATCTGCCAACGCATTCGCGCCCACCAATATTGCTTTATGTAAATACTGGGGCAAACGTGACCAAGAGCTCAATTTACCAGTGACCTCAAGTTTATCTATTTCACTCGGTAATAAAGGCGCAACGACTGAAGTGAGTATCACTGAGCAAACACAAGATATTGCTCTATTAAATGGCGAGCCCGTTAATTTATTTTCAAACTTTGGCAAGCGCTTGATAGCCTTTCTTGATTTATTCCGCGCGGAACGTGCTTTACATTTTAAGATAGACACGCAAACGACTATTCCTTTAGCGGCAGGCTTAGCTTCTTCAGCGTGTGGTTTTGCTGCTCTTGTACTTGCCTTAAATAAATTATTTCATTGGCAGCTTGATGCGCAGCACTTATCAATTTTAGCGCGTTTAGGCAGTGGTAGTGCCTGTCGTTCTATCTGGTCTGGATTTGTAGAATGGAACCGCGGCATAGATGCTGATGGCATGGATAGCTATGGCAGTATTATTCCAGAAGTGTGGCCTGAATTGTGTGTTGGATTGTTGATTATCAATAGAAATGAAAAAAACATCAGCTCACGTGAGGCAATGCAACGTACCATTGATACCAGTGTGCTTTATCCCTTATGGCCAGAGAAAGTCAATCATGATTTGAGCGCTGTTAAAAAAGCGATTCATGAAAAAGATTTTCTCTTGCTAGGTAAAACGGCTGAATCGAATGCATTAACTATGCATGGTATTATGCTATCTGCTTGGCCACCAATCAGTTATTTTTTACCTGAAACAGTAGCCGCTATGCAGAAAATATGGGAGTTACGTCAACAAGGTGTTGCCCTCTATTTTACGCAAGATGCGGGGCCTAATTTAAAGCTCTTATTTTTATCTTCTGACGCAGAATTAGTGAAATCTCACTTTTCCTCGCTAGAAATAATCAGTCCGTTTGGGGTGTAAAAATAGCATAGCAATCAGAGGTTATTCTCACGCTAATGCTAGGGGTGGTGCAGCTTCGCATTTTGAAATGTGATAGGTATAGCTATCGGATTTGACGTTGGATAGTGTTGTAGAGAGTATTTTTCTCTCTTATCGTCATGTCAGATTCCTCAATTTCCCTCACTATATTGTTAACACTAACATGACTTTCTTTGCTTTCTGTGAAGCACTTAAAAAAGGTAGGTAAGGCAGAGGTTATTTTTTTATAAAACTGAGGATCGCTATATTTTTGTTCTTTATTATAGAGTTCTTGTATAATCCGTTGATTTTCTGCAGCAATAGAGCGGTAGTAAAAACCACCAGCCAACACACCTAATGATACTACTGCCGTCAATATACTTCCTATTATTAATCCGACTCCTAGTGTGGCGATGCTTGTTGTGTAACAAATAACAAATACTATTGTTATTCCACCACCAGCTGTACCTAACGCTATGCATACCCAAGCCTGTTGGTTAACTGTAATATAAATTTCATCGGTGTTTACTTTCTTTTCTTCGTTATCAATATAATCCATTTCCCAGCAGTCTAATAAGCCTAATTCTTTTTCTGTTTCTAAATTTTTTTCTATAGATTTTTCTCTGAAATTTGCAGACTTTTCTAGCGAAGGTTTTAGGTATTTTTTTACAAGAATTAATTGATTACCTTCCCTTCTGAGCAAATAATATCCTACTAATTCGCGTTTTTTTGTGGATTGATCATTTTCAATAGCGGCATCTTCTTGGGCAATTTTCAAAAAAGAGCTAGAATGTTTTTTTTCATCGTAGGACTCTATCTCTCCTTTCTCTATAACCCAGTATTCATATGCACCGCGTTCCATTTTTTGTATAAAATCTTGTAAACCAGCGAACCTTGGTTGACTATCAATAGACTTATTATCGGAGTTATGTTCTGCTGTGTATTCTGTTTTTGATACGCTTTCAAAAAAAGCATTAAAGCTGCGTGTAGAGCGTATACCGCCAGGATCATTGAAAGAAGATTGAAAGTTTTTTGAGGTATAGCGACTAACAAAAATAAATTTTTTATTACCAGAGAACATAAAGCACCTCGACAAAAACTTTTTATTTTTGTTGTAAAAACTTTAACATAGAATGCGTTAAAATGAAAGAATGGTGACAATATTCAATAAATTTCCAGAGTTTTTAAATGAATAACAACAGCATTTTTTCAGTTGCATAGCATTTCAATTTTAAAGTAAGATGGCTCTTTAAAATAACTCTATTTATTAATAGAGTATCATGGATATATGGAATTAATTATGGAAGGGATTCTTAAGAAAGCAGTAGTCTTGCTACTATATATCGTGGTTATTCCCTGTCTGGCTTATAGCTCTCACATAATATATGGCCTTGAGCGTGCAAAAACATATGTCAATAACGGTAAAGGTACTTTTTATATTCAGGCTAATTCCTTTGCTAAAAAATCAAAGGCCAAGCAGTACCAAATGGTTCTGCGATCCAAAACCACCTATTCAGTCGTTTTAGTGAGGAGAAGACATGCTTATGCGGTAGTGATAGGGCCAATAGATTCAGTTGATAATGTGAGAAAAGTATCTACAAAAATTTTAGCTTCAACAAATAGGCCTGCTTCGCCAACTCACAATCATCATTCTTCGCATAAGCACCAGGTTAAGCATACCCACAATCGATCTATAGCTCAAAAAACTGCCAAGCCACAAGAATTGTCATCAACTATCATTTCACCTAAAAAACAGCAACCGCATGATTTAATTGTGACTACAAGCCTAAATCAAAAATCAAAAATATCCGCATCGTTATCGCCGCTGTCAACAGAGCAAGCACCGAAGCCATTGCTGTCTTCTCCTTACTCGCTAAGTACCACTTTGCAGAAAGGGTTATTTATGGGTATTGGGGGTGGCGTACAGTATCCGCAATTTAATTCTAATACGTCTGTTAATAATGGATCTGGTTTTCCACCGCCTTATGACAGTGATTTATATACCTTCAAAAAGGATAGTCATCCATTTTTTACTTTATTTGGCGGGTACCGTTTCGAAAGAGAAAATCAGTGGATTCCTGCTTATTCAATTGGCGGATATTATCAATACTTATTATCTAATGATGTAGGTAACACTATCACGCAGTTTTCAACCCCAGGGTTTACTAATTATAGCTACAGCTGGAACATTACCTCACAGGTTCTATTAGCGTTAGCTAAAGTGGATCTATTCGAATTTAAACATATCATGCCTTATATCAGTGGTGGCATTGGTGGGACTTATATACGCACTAGTGGTTATAGTGAATCTCCTCTTTCTGGTGTTACCCCACGTATCAGTCCAGGATATAATGACAAGACCACTTTTCAATTTGCTTATACTGTAGGATTGGGCATAGATTACCAAATAGCTAAGCAATTTATTTTGTCAGCGGGTTACGAATACCTCAATCTTGGGAATATCAAGTCAGGCACTGGCTCCGGTGCTTGGTCAGGTGCATCATTAAATTTAGGATCCTATCATACAAATGAAATAGTAATGAGTGTGACCTACCTGTTTGATAATAACTAATACCGCGAGTAAAGATCAGGAGATCGAAAGATGAGTTCTATATTTAAAGCGATTTTTTATATTATTCTATTATTGCCATCTTTTGATGTATTAGCGGCAAAAAATCCAGTCGCATGGCAATTGAATCAATCTTTTCCTGGAGTTACCTATCCTGGACGAACTTATACGGTGACTTATACTTTTACGAGCCAATTGCCATTTACAATGATTAAGCCACTCGTCATTCAAAAAAATGCGAGCTCAGCCAGTGACTTTAGTTACACCGATGAATGCACTGGAAGCAGGCTGAGTCCTAATCAAAGTTGCACAGTGCAAATAACGCTTGTTCCAGCCGCTGCAGGCAATGAATCTGTGCAGTTAGTGATAGCGGGATACTCTAATGATAGTGTACCGGTACCGACTTTAACTACTCAGGTGCAAGGAAGTTCGGTGTCAAATGTTTACGGTACTGTGACGCAAAATTTACCTGGGTCGCTTGGTGTGGGTATAGCAGGAAATTATGCTTTTTCATTTAGCAATAGAAGTAGCTCTGATCTCACGTTAGTTTCATTGACGGTGAGTCAAACTAAGGGTTCGCCTGCTTATACATCCGCTAACTGTGGATCAACCATTAAAGCAGGTACAACATGTACAGTGAATGGATCTTATACGCCTTCAAGTATTTCACCAAATTTGCAAACTGTCAGTGCAACATTAAATTATGATTCGGGTAAAACAGTTGCTGTTTCTACGAGTACGAGTATTCCGCAGACAACAGGTGTTGTGGCTTCTTTCATAGGAAGTGAATCCTTGCCTGGTATTACAGCACCTACTACTCCTGCGGCATATCCTCCAGCACCTCTGGGATCGTCGGTGGGTGTTTTATTCACAAACGCAGGCCCTGGTACGGTATATATTACATCACCATCAATCACCTCAAGCTTGCAAAGTACAACTGCGCCATTTACAAAATTCCCTAGTTCTAATGGTGATAGTTGCACTGCTGCGCCGTATTTGACACTGAATGTAGGTGCTGCCTGCCAATTAGCAGGATCATTAAATACATCCAGTACGCCTTCGGGAACAGAGGTCACTGTCACTGCGCAGGTAAATTACGCGACAACACCCGGTGGAACGCCGACGACCGTTAGCTTAGCGAGTACCACAAACGTTATTTCATCACTTCCTACTGCGCGTACTATAACGTTTGTTAATCATTGTGGTTTTGATGTCTGGTATTCCATGAATGGTGCGATTGCACCCGGTAGTTGCTCTGGTGGGTGTCCGGCAGGCACATCCTGCGGGAGTGATGGTCACTGTTATTGGACTAATTATCCTCCGCTGGCTTCGGCAGTTGCAACCAATAAGTTGATCAGTGGCGGATCTCCCGTTTCTCAGACTATTCCGGTTACCTCTACAGATCCCACTGTGCAATGGAGCGGTAATTTTTCTGCGAGCCTTGGTTGCACAGGAAATCAAACAGCGGGATCTTGTGTCCAGGCAGCTTGCAGTAACCAGGGTGGAGCATCTTGTGCACCTGGGAAAGGTTTTAGTCAACCGGCCACACAAGCAGAATTTACGATGTTATTAAATGGCGCTGACAGTTACGATGTTGAAACTATCAATGGATTTCATATTCCTATCTCTATAACACCTGTTTACTCTGTCAGTCCATCTGTTGCCGCAGTACCCAATAATTATACTTGTAACATCGCTGCAGCTAACCCAGCGGCCAGTGGTTTTGGCGTATGTGATTGGTCTAGCGCATCGCCACCCAGTAGTTACTATAATTGGGTGACAAGTAACAATAATGGGGGATGCGGTAGTTGTCCTTCTTCATCTACTACACAAGTGTGTGGACTCGATTCCAGTTTTAATTATGGTTGTGGAAAATTCCTGGGCTATTGGTCAGCAGATGAAGTGTGTGGATCAGCCAATGTGCCTGCTGCAATTAAAACTGTCTTTGGCTGTAATACTTCCTTAGCTAGTTTAAATCCAACAGGGTTTTTTCCAAGTGGTTATACTCTGTATGATTTAATGGCGTGCCCAGTTCCAAAAAATGATCCTAATGCTACTTTAAACTCCTGTTATAAAACTTATCCGAGTCAGGATGTGCCTGCTAATAATCAGTTGCAATGTTGTGGTTGTATTGACTGGTGGACTGTTTCTGGCATAGGGAGTAATTCAAACTCAAATACGACCAGCTGCACAAAGCCAGGCCAGGCAACACCGCAAACGGATCCTATATGGAATAGTTACATTCAGTCTACTGTCGCGTGGATGAAAAAAGCCTGTCCTTCTGCGTATGTTTATCCATTCGATGATGTGACCAGCACTTTTACCTGTACCAACACTTTGAATGGGTTACCGAACTCTACCAGCTATGTTATTACATTTTGCCCTAATAATAACACAGGGTTGCCTGCAGGTAAGTCTGGCTCTGCTGAAGGAAGAGGGTAAAATAGAGTGATGAATTTCTATACTGTGCGTTTACGGTTTTAGGTAACATTTGTTTTACATTTTTATACACACAGTTGATGTTTAGAGTAGCGGCTCCCACAAGCGAAGAGGCTACTCTAAACATCGGTTGAATTTCATCTACAATGCCTTATCCATTAACATCGCAATTACTTAAGATTATCTTAATAATAATCAGGTAAGATGTTGCACAATTAAATTTCAGTAAGGTAATTACCACCATAATGAGACAATGATATGGGTAGTAGTAGACAATTGATCCGAGTACTACAAGCAGGCAAATGCGAGTACTTGGGCGCAGCAGAGATGATTGAAGCATTAGAAAGAAGTAGTACGCAAAAAATCCCTCGTATAGCGATGGAGGTTGATTACATTGGATTTTCTGTGATTTCTACTGTTCAATTTTTTAAACCTTTTTTATCGGCTACTTCTACCATGCTTGCTGGCGTGATTTGGAATTATATTGATTTAATTTGCTCAATTATTGTAGGTGTTACACAATTATATATGTGTACTTATGAGCCTGAATCTCTTACTGCACCTAAGCCTACGCTGGAATCTTTATATTACGAAACAGAAACAGCTATAAAAGGGGTAGTCAATTCAATGAGTGCATTGCAATCTCTTGTATTTTCAACGCTGACGCTAGTTGGTGTTTTTTCATCGGGAATTTATGTAGGTTTTGTTTTTTCTCTGTTCTGTGATCTGGTTGAATTGATGATTGATTTTTATAGTGTATATCAATTGAAAATGAAAATTGAAAGTGGCAGTAAGCATGATAGCGATTATGAAGAAAACTGTAAGCACGTTAACCAAATCTTGAATGAAATTGGCAAGAATATATTATTCAAGTTAATGTGTTTGACGGGTGGCATCTTGCTGGCTGTAGCGTCTATTTATGGCATGCCTGCTCTAGTATTGTGGGGTACCTTGGCCTGTGCTGGTGGAGCGTTATGTTATAGTGGAAAATATTTAGAAAAGGGTTACGCTTTTATGAGAAATAGGTTTTTTCCAGCACCTCCAGATGATGCGCACTCTTTAGGCCCAGTGTCGGTTAGCAAAAATTCTATATCTAACTGTGT
>Ga0206921_10026_pt1 | contig 42316 bp, 50 predicted proteins | sample Alteio_BWOrgHeat_66_FD_152930 | JGI IMG/M metagenome (GOLD analysis project Ga0206921, IMG submission 152930) | Enriched cells from forest soil in Barre Woods Harvard Forest LTER site, Petersham, Massachusetts, United States -... | ecosystem: Environmental > Terrestrial > Soil > Temperate forest >...
GAGTTTCTAGGCAAAAAATGGAGTGGGTTATGGGTGCCTATACGGACAGTGTTAGGGATTATAGGGCTTTTTCCTTCTTCCGGTGGGTATTGTGCTATTCAAGTCATTATTATGTGGCTTATTCTGCAGGGGGTAGGGTTAGCTGATACCCTCTGGACTACGGTCTTGACCTTTATGGAACAGAATGGTGGCTCGCCTTATGCCTCGGTTTCCTTTCCTGATGTTAACGCAAAAATTAAGCCTGACATGCAACGATTATTTACAGGACTCGTTTGCTATGAAAGTTTGGCAGCAAATTATCAAATAACAGGGATTGATAACAGTAATTCCCCTTATCTTTGCGTCGCGACGGATGATCCTAGGTGTCAGGATACTTCCTTACCTGCATTTGATCCAGCAAGTACATCCTATAATCTGGATCCAGTAGGCGCTGGTGCTTCAGGCTGTGGTCAGTTAACATTGTGTGATAGTGGCGTGCCTACTCCAGCATCTATTGGGTCAGCATGTGATAATGTTAATTCTACGGAATGCATTAATGCTTTGAAAAGCGCTCCGCAAAAATGTTATGACTCAAATAGTCTGGACTGCCAACTTTGTAAAGCACAACTCCAAGTGTTGCCAGGGATTATTTCTGTCCTCGATTCAGTTGCCAAGAAATTTGTTGAACTGGATTATGAGTATCAAAATTTTTATAACTCTTCAACGATACAGGGCGCTAATCAAATACCATCATGGATACAAAATTTTTGTAATGCGCAAGGGTTACAAAATAAGTGCTGTACGGCTGTGATTATTGGTAGTGATGGGACATCCACTCCAGATCCTCAGTGTTCTCACAATACTTTTTACAATAATTTTCCTGCTGATACTATTATTAGTAAAGGGGGAACCAACATTACATCTGTAGGCAGCGTTAGCTCTGATGCTCTAACAAAGATTTATGTGCCTTATGGACTGCTGCCTTATACAAACAATGTCGATTTTATTACTGCTGCAGTTAATCAGTATATTGGTGCGTTATCAGGCGCTTATGCAAACTATATTACTACTTTACCTCCTACACAGCTGGCTGGTTGGGAAATTGAAGCGAGAAATAACGGCTGGATTTTAGCAGGAATGTATTATTTTTCTATTGCCAGAGCAAATGCTTCGATACAGGTTAATATGGGCACGTTACCCACGTTTAGCATGCAAAAGCCAGACTCAAGCTCAACTATCAAAAATAATCGCAACAATATTGATATCATGCCAACTTTATTCGATGCGCTCAGTAAGGCGGGTGGAGGTGATGTGCTTTCTGGTGTCTCATCTCCTGGCGTTTCAGAGATTGGCTCAACATCATGGACTTCAACACACAGCATGTTATCGTCCTTTATGGATGACGTAACTGGGAGATCGCAGTTAGGAGGTGTAACAGGTAAGCTTGCAGTGAATCCACTCTATAAGATATCTGCTTATGGCTACAGTCTCATGATTTCAACACAACTGTTATTCTGGTCGACGGCAGCTGCGCTTACTGCTATTGCCGCGCTTGCTGATTTCAATTTTGAGGTGGCAGGTACAGGAATGACATCGGATCCTTTATATGAAGGACTAAAGGCCCTCTGGGGTACTATTTCACCATTCTGGATTTTAATGTTGTCGTCATTGTTTTCAATAGGTGCAATCCTCGGTATTTATCTCCCTCTTATTCCTTATACCATTTATATTATGGGTGCAGTGGGTTGGTTGATGGCAACCATTGAAGCAATGGTTGCGGGCCCTCTAATTGCTTTGGGCATTTTAAGTCCGAGTGGGCAACATGAGTTACTCGGTAAATCAGAGCCTGCAGTGATGATTATTTTCAATTTAATTTTGCGCCCCAGTCTGATGGTCTTTGGGATGATGGCGTCCATGTTTTTGGCTGTAGTGGCAGTGACCATGATTAACCAGGGGTTTGCCAAAGTCGCATTTGATATTATTTCAGCGCCTGGGTTGGTTGAAGGGATTGTATTTATGATTGCCTATACTTCATTGTTGATGATGGTATTAAATAAAGTATTCTCATTGATTCATGTAGTGCCCGAGAAAGTGTTGACTTATATTGGTGGTCAAGCGATTTCGTATGGTGAAAGTGAAGGATTGGCTGGCATGAAGCAAGCAATGGAAGGTGGTGCCGGTGCGATGGCTGGAGGTGCTAAAGAAGCAGGTGGTGCAGGTGCGGGATATGGAACCAAGATGAAGCAAGATGAGGCGCATAAGGAAGGAGAGAGAAAAGCTGCTGCTTTAAGAGCTCGACAGGGACGTCGTGGTGGCGTCGGTGGTGCCGACGGCGACGATGCTTAGAGGGTCTGTTGACAGTTTCGCTGAATTATCAACAGACCCTAATGATTAGATTATATTTCTTAAGCTAATCCCAAATCTTTGTCTTCACGCTTGGTTTGCTCAGCAATAACACGGTAATTGCGCTCAGAGATGATTCCCGCTGCAAATTTTTCTTGCGCATCTGCTGCCATGGTACGGCCTTGCTCTCGTACCAGCTTGCGTACCATGGCTGTAATATTAATAGGATCAATTTCCAGCAAAATATCGCGAATCTTTTCATCAAAAACGAGATACTCACGTAATGCTACACGCTTACCATCCATTGTCGGTGCAAGTCGTTGTGAAATGATTAAGCGCATGGTTTCAATCAAGTCAATGGTGCGGCCAGCACGTTCTTCAGCAGGGTACGTTGTCACCAAACGACGTACTGTTTCTGCTACCCCATTACTGTGTAGTGTCGTGTAGACGGGATGACCTGTCATCGCTGCTTCCATAGCGGCGCTAATCGTTTCTACATCACGTGCTTCTCCTACCAGAATCAGGCGCGGTTTGCGGCGTAATGCATTACGCACCCCGGCGGCAAAGCTAGGTAAGTGGCGAGGTATTTCTGATTGGCTGACGATGGCAGATATTTTTTCTACGCTGTCATAAACAAATTCTATAGGTGCTTCATAAGTTAAAATTTTGCGATTACTTTCGGCATTTTCCGCAATACTGCGAATAATGGAAGCCAGCAAGGTACTTTTACCTGAACCGGTGGCACCTGTGACGTAAACGATACCTTGTTCTGGTGCAATAGCATCCAGCACAGATTGTGGCAGATGCATGCTTTCTAGAGTCGGTGGGTCACTGGGAATAGTGCGCGCAGTAATTTGAATACCATCATGGCCTTCGACTAAACAGCCAGTGGCATTAATACGAAAGCGATAACGATCACTGCGGTTTGGACGAATTTCATAATGCGTGTCTACGTCTTTACCTGACATGATTTGGGCTGTACCGTTAGGGCCATACATCGCATTAATCACTTCGCTCACTTCATTATTGGATAAACGGCGTCGTGTCACTTTATTCAAGCGACCATAGACTTCTGCAAAAATAGTTTCATTGGTTTGCAGAGTAATATCGGATGCGCCTAGCTTGACGCAATGAATTAATATTTCATTGGCAATCTCAATAGAGAGCCGTATGGGTTCTTGTGGAAAAAGAAAATCAGTCGTCATGTTGCTGCACCACTATAGCTTTCCATGTGTGACTATCTGTTTGTAATTTAGGTAATTCTGTGATGCGTAGTACTTGATCGTTAATACGCATATCGGTGCCATTACCTGTAACACCCAGTTCCGTTTTTGAAACATAAGGCGGACTCACCATCTTTTCCTGTAATAGCTTACGATACAGTATCATGCCTTGGTAATCACGCTTTAAGCGAGCCAAATTTTGCTGGAAAATGTTATAAGATTGTTCAATGCCTTTATCCCAACCCATTTTAATGGCTTTTGCCCAAATTTTTCGTTCTTCTTCGGTGCGAGGTAAAAGTACTTTGTCAGGTAATTCAGGCTTTTTGAAAGGCATCCATAAATAATCGCGCCAATGAGGGGGCGTCGTTGCAAAGCGGGCTTGAGCGACGATCTTGTAAGTTTTGTCGGCGACGCGAATGGTGTTGGGATCTGCTAAGTTTAAGCTATCATCGCTTTCAACCAGCACCGGTGGCAATACGCCATGGCTTAGCATCATGCCATTAAAATTATAAATGGTCTCTAGGGACCATTTATCAGCTTCCAGGCGATTATTGACTTCTTTTGAGGTAACAGCTAGCCCACCTTGTGCGCCCAAACTCATGGCGGTGTCTTCCAGTGCTTTGGTACGAATTTGGCTGATAGTGGTGCTGCTACTTTCAGAATGTACCGGTTCTTCATTTTTCATATTTTCTAATTGGTTGAGATTGGTCGGGTCTACTTCTTGATGTCGATGTGCAGCGCAAGCAGAGAGTAAGCCTATGAGTAAAATAAGAGTGACTTTAGCAATAGCCTCTCTCCTTGTGGGAAAGGCCTTTGCTGCGCGACGGGTGAGGGGCGCTTTTAGCGACATGGCGAAACAAGTCAATTTTTTTTTCATAGCGTCAATAAAGTCCATCAATTTATTTTTTAGGCTGCTAAAGCCACTCCTCACCCGTCGCGCAGCGAAGGCGTCGTTCCACAACGGGAGAGGCTATCCTAATTTTTTGCATAACGTAATTCAATAACGCGGCTTTCAGGGTAAATCACCACTGTTGCCCGTCTGCCGCATTGGTAACCTACATCACGCAAGACATCTGCCAGCATTCTATTTTTATCATAAACGGTAACTAAGACAGGAATAGCGGGCGGTACGCCAAGTACTCTTACTTGATAGTTAGCGGCTTTGCCAATTTGTCTGACTAAAGGTTCAGCAGGACCTGACCAGTCAATAGATGTTAATCCAGCCATTCCATAGGAAGCGGGATTAGGTGGCGCTTCTAATTCAGGTATAGGATGTGCTGCTTGTGCAGTTTCAGACAAGCTTACAATAGACCGGCTGACGGAGTAGGAGGCTTCAGCAAGCGAGGTGCTGGCATTGTCGGGTGTGTTTGAGGTAGGTGGCTTAGCGCAGCCAGCCACGATGAGTGATGAAATAATCAAAATAGCTAGACGAGCATAGTTGTTCATAAACGGTGTATTCCCTGAATCCGTTTGAAGGATGGCTAATATTATCAGGGATTCAAGCAAGATGCATGAGGGTTGTCAAGCAGGAGAGAGCAGTTACGATGAATGAGAAGATTGCTGATGACAGTATGATTCTTATTAGGTGATAATAAGAACTAATTACCGCAAGGACATTATTATGGCCCATTGGCGTGACTCAGCAAGAAGTGTAAGATTATTCTTTCTCGATTTCAGGGCATGCTTCCCCTTGCTGATTTTATTGTTCCATATTCGCTTATGGACATTTCTTTTGGCTGTTGTAGCAACTGGGTTTTTTACTGCATTAGAACGTTATGGTTTTACATTAGCTGTATTTTTACGCTGGTTCCGTTCATTCATTGCCGGTAATCGGAAGATTGCTCAGCCCTGGTGGAAAAGATGAGGGTAGTTTAAATGGAAATGTCAGACTTGATAAGTAAAGTGGCGAGAACCATGAGTGCGCGGTTTAGCTTAAATGGTCGGCCGATGACAATGGAAGAAGTATTTGCCCCGACGAGTTTATTGCCCGCTATTGCGCGACGCGCAGATCAATTATGCTCACTGTGTTTAGGTTATGGTATAGGCGTAACGTTTGAAGAAACGGAGGGTGCGACACTCGGAGTGAAGGTGATTTTTGATGATATTACGCCGAATGTATTAAGGATGTTATGTATTGCGGATGTGTTGCATGAATTAGTGCAGCCTACACCGCGAGGGGAAATGACGTCATTGGATCAGTTGATGTATGACTAGATTTTTTCAGCTTTTGTTGCTCGTGCCAAAAGATCTTGCATAGCTTGTTTTGCCGTCAATTTTCCTTGTAGTATTTGCCAGACTGCTTCCACAATGGGCATTTCTACCTTATTTTTATGTGCAAGCTGTACAACCAACTCTGCATTGCGTTTGCCTTCTACAACTTGCCCAATTTCCTTCTCCGCTAAGGTAGCATTTTTGCCTTTCCCTAGCGCAAGCCCAAAACGACGGTTGCGGGATTGGTCATCGGTGCAGGTTAGAATGAGATCACCTAATCCTGCTAGACCAGTGAAGGTTTCGAAGTGGCCGCCTAAAGTGCTGCCCAGCCGCATCATTTCTGCTAAACCTCGCGTGATAAGAGCGCAGCGTGCATTAGAGCCAAATCCCATTCCATCTGAAATGCCAGTGGCGATAGCAAGTACATTTTTTACAGCGCCCCCGATCTCTACTCCAGGCACATCAGAGCTTAAATAGACACGAAAAAGCGGTGTATTGAAACGAGCAAGTAGATCATGGGCGAATACTTGATCTTGACTGGCAATAACTACAGCAGTGGGTTGTTGGAGAGCCACTTCGCTGGCGAAAGAAGGGCCTGCGAGTACGGCGGAAGAATAATTTTTGCCGAGTATTTCTGCAATGACTTCATGTAGTAGCTGCCCAGTGCTTTCATCCAGGCCTTTAGTAGCCCAGGCAATGCGCATACCCGATTTCAGTAAAGGTTTGAGATGTGTGACGGTATGACGAAAACCAACAGAAGGTACGGCGATAAGAATATCATTCACATCCTGGAGGGCTGCTGCAAGCTGAGCAGTGGGATGTAAGCTGGTTGGAAAAGGATTGCCTGGCAAGTAACGGTTATTGACATGTTCTGTTTGTAGCTCAGTGCCATGCTTTTCATCAAAAGTCCATAAGCTTACAACTTGACCGCGACGAGATAAATGCAAGGCAAGCGCTGTGCCCCATGAGCCAGCGCCAAGAATGGCTAACGGTTGCTGTGCGTTTGTCATTAATGAAGATGTCCATCGCCTGCCGCTGTTGTTCCTGTTGCGCTTGTTTCACCAGTTTTATTTTGCTCTTGCAAATGCTGTGTATAAAGCGCATCGAAATTAACCGGTGCTAGCAATAGTTGTGGAAATCCACCACGTACAATGATATCAGAGATCGCTTCGCGTACATAAGGGAATAAAATGTTGGGGCAAAAGCTACCTAACATTTGACGTAGTTGCTCATTCGGTAAACTGGAAATGAGGAAAATGCCAGCTTGATGTACTTCAATCAGGAAAGCGGATTTCTTGTTGCTAGTGACAGTGGCGGTGACTGATAACACTACTTCGTGTATGTTATCTTGAATGCGATTGCTCTTGGTTTCTAAGTTCAGTTGAACTTCAGGCTTCCATTCTTCTACAAAAGTATGTGGAGTATTAGGCGCTTCATAGGAAATATCTTTAATAAAAATACGTTGAATTTCGAATTGGGGTGTCGTGTTGGTCGCTTGTGGGTTAGTTGTCATGAAAATGTTCCTGTGCAAAGTTAATTTAATAAATCATGTAGTTTGCCTGATTGCGCTAAAGCAAAAAGGTCATCATAACCACCAATTGACTGGTCGTTAATGAAAATTTGTGGCACTGTGCGACGCCCACTTAAGCGTTCCATTTCTTCACGTTTTGCAGGATCTAAATCAATGCGAATTTCTTGATAGTCTAGTTTTTTTGTCGCTAATAATTGTTTAGCGCGTACACAATAAGAGCAATTTTCTTTGGTGTACATAATAATTTTTGTCACAGTTTTATTCCTTTACCAAGGGCATTTCTGCTTCTTTCCAGCTACGTATCCCCCCTGCAAGTATGAAGGTATTAAAACCGTTTTTCATTAACAGGTTAGCGGCACGTGATGATTCCTGACCTGTAGCACAGGCTATTAAAATAGGCTGTGCTTTGGATTTGTCGAGTTTTTTATAGTTACTTTCCAGTTCGGCGAGCGGAATTGAAATAGCGTCTACAATGTGTCCGGTGGCAAATGCTTCTGTATTACGAATATCCAGCACAATGGCATTTTGGTGGTTGATCATTTGTGTGGCAAGGGCAGGGCTAAGTTGTTGTGCGCCCTGTTTTAATTTGATAAATTCAAGGATAACTAATAGTACTAGCGCTATAACTAAAGCAGTGCTTAGTGTTGCGTGATGTTGTACGAATAAAAAAATGTCTTGCATCATTCCACCTGATTTTAAAATATTCCGTTATGTCATAGCAGTAGGCTCTGACCGCCGGATTTGGGATTATACACATGAGCATAGCTAATCACCAGAAAAAAGCCCACCTGCTCTGGCGCAGCACCAGACATCAATGATCTGTGCTCCGTGTTGTTTGAGAACTTTACAAAACTCAGTCATAGTATTGCCTGTAGTAATAACATCATCAATAACTGCTATATGCTGCCCTGCGAAATTTCTGTTCACAGCAAAGGCTCCCTTCATGTTTTGTTGCCGTTCTGTCGCAAGTAAGGTGGACTGAGGAACAGTTAATTTATGGCGCTGGCAGTCCTCTGTGCTGATGGGTAGCTTAAGAGCTCTAGCAAGAGGACGTGCAATTTCCAGTGCTTGGTTGAAGCCACGCTCTTTTAAGCGGGTGGAATGTAAGGGTATAGGAATAATGACTTTAGGTAATGGCCTGGTTTTGTACCATGATTCTAGTGCTGCACTCGCAAGTAATTCGCCTAATACTCTGGCATTAATAAGAGATTGATTAAACTTGATTTCCAGTATGAGCTGCGTGATGGGTGCCTGATAAAGATAAGGGGCATAAGTCACGTCAAAGGGAGGTGTTGCTTGTAGACACTGGCCACACGCTAATCCTTTTGCGCTCCCAGGCAAAGGCATAGCGCAATGTAAGCAGCTCTGTTTTAAAAAAGGAAGTGTCTGGTGACATGGGTCACATAAGTCTTGATTGCGTTGTGAAGGGTGTCCACATAGGATGCAGGTATAAGGCAGAAGCCAAGTGAGTGCTTTTTTGAGATAATAGTTTTTTATAGACATAGTAGGGTCCTTGTTTTGAAAAGTCGATTTGAGCATATTTCTCCCGCAGACTATGATTTAGCTGCTGTATTAGTGCGTGAAGTAGGCGAGCAAATGTTGGCACGTCTGGATTTGGTTGCTTTAAAGCCCAGGCGCATTGTTGAGGTGGGCTGTGGCGCGGGGCATTGCACACGGCTGTTACAAAAACGTTATCCAGCAGCAGAGCTATTGGCTATCGATGACTCGCTTAGGATGCTAGCGTATGCCAAAGCATCTGGCCCACCGCAGGCAAATTGGTTATGTACCTCACTGGATAAATTGCCAGTGGAAGATCACAGCATAGACTTGATAGTAGGTAATTTGGTTTTACCCTGGTGCATTGATTTAATGAAATTATTGCAGGAGTGGCGACGGATTTTGCGACCAGAAGGATTATTGATGTTTAGCAGTTTTGGCCCTGATACGCTGCATGAACTACATGGGCAAGCTGTTCAATTACCGCATTTGGTAGATATGCATAATCTGGGCGATGCTTTGGTTCAGGTAGGTTTTGCTGATCCTGTATTGGATATGGATTATTTTACGTTGACGTACAAGGAACAGCAACAATTACAAGAGGAATTACAATTAACGGGCTTTATTTCTGGACAAGAAGTGTTTGGTCCACTAAAGAAAAATTTGACGGGAGTGATTTCTCTTACTTACGAAATAGTGTATGGCCATGCATGGAAGCCTGAGATGAGTAAAAATGTTGTGGCGGAGGGTGGTGTGGTAAAGTTTCCTTTAGCGCATTTACGAGGGCGGAGAGCAATTTAAATTAAGTTACTAAGGATGTTCCATTTGACACAAGATATTTTCATAGGGATAGATGGTGGTGGCTCCAAGTCAAAGGTGCGCGTTGAAGATCGTGACGGTAATTTGTTAGGTCAAGCGGTAAGTGGCCCTGCGAATATTCGTTTATCAATAGAAGGTGCATGGCATTCTATCCATGCTGCGTTAGAAGAGGTCTTGCAACCAAAAGGAATTTCCTTAGAAGATAAAAACTATCATTTTCATGCTGGATTAGGTCTGGCAGGTTGTGAAGTAGTAGAGGCTGTGCAGGCTTTCTTGAAACATCCTCATCCTTTTACTACTCTTCAGTTAAATACAGATGCGCACATTGCTTGTGTAGGTGCGCACAGTGGCACAGATGGTGCGATTATTATTGCTGGTACAGGTGTTATTGGTTATCAAGTGGAAACGGGGAAAGGAGTGCGTGTAGGTGGTTGGGGCTTTCCACATGATGATGAAGGTGGGGGTGCTTGGTTAGGGTTAGAAGCAACTCGCTTAACCTTCCAATGGCTGGATCAACGTACAGAAAAATCACCTTTAGTAGAAGATATATTTGCTTATTTTAATCAGGACCAGGAACAATTTGTAGCATGGGCAAATAGTGCTAATTCAAGTGAGTTTGCGCGTCTTGCTCCCATCGTGATTAATCATGGTCAGCAACAGGAAGTTGCTGCCGTGCGTTTAATGAAAAAAGCAGCGCATGCTATCGATAAAGTCGGTCATGCATTGATAAAGATGCGTACACAGGAGCACTTATTACCTTGTTGTCTATTAGGTGGTATTGCTCCATTTATTGAGCCGTGGTTAAGTGAAGAGTTACGTGCTACTTTTATTGCGCGACAGGGTGATGCGAATGCGGGTGCTATTTTAATGATTCGTAAACGAGTTGAAAAGGATAAACTGTGAGTCTTATTCTAACGGGTCCTCAAGTATATGCAGAGCAAAGTGTGTTACCTCATACAGCTGTTGTTATGAGTGAGGGTTTGATTCAAGCTATTACTGCAGCAACACAAGTGAAAAATACGATAGCAGATGAAGTGCATTATTTCCCTGAAAATTATCATCTTGTAGCAGGCTTTATAGATTTACATGTGCACGGGGTCAATGGCCAGGATGTGATGGATGCGACACCTGAAGCGTTGGGTGGGATTAGCAAAGCGCTTGCAGCAGAAGGTACCACAGGATTTCTTGCTGCTACGATGACAGCAAAAACGCAAGAAATTGAAAATGCATTAGTAGCGGTGCGTGATTTTATGGATGCAAAGCATGCAGTGAAAGGAGCAGCTATCCTGGGAGTGCATCTGGAAGGCCCTTTTATTTCACCTAAAAGAGTAGGCGCGCAGCGTGCAGATCAAATTCTTGTCCCCGATATTTTAATGTTTGAGCGTTGGCAACAAGTCACAGCCAATGTGATTAAGTTAGTGACTCTTGCGCCTGAGCTGTCTAATAGCGTTGGATTTATTCGCTATTTAAAGGAGAAAGGTATTATTGCAGCGCTAGGTCATACGGATGCAACGTATGCTGAAACAGTGACCGCCATTGCTGAAGGTTTGAGTTATGCTACGCATGTGTTTAATGCGATGCGTGGGATCCATCAACGTGAGCCAGGTGCTGTGATGGCGGCGCTACTATCAGAGCAAGTGTTAACGGAGCTGATTGTGGATGGTGTACATTTACATCCTGCGATTGTGCAGTTTATTTTGAAATTAAAGACCAAAGAAAAAATGATTTTAGTAACAGATGCCATGCGCGCAAAATGTTTAGGTGATGGAGTTTATGATTTAGGTGGGCAAGATGTTGCTGTGAAAGATGGCGTTGCAACTTTGCCAGACGGGACTTTGGCGGGTAGTACATTAAAAATGTCAGTAGCAATTCAAAATATGCTACGTTTTACGCAATGTAGTTTGTGGGATGTGCTGAAGATGGCATCAGAAAATCCAGCAAAAGCATTAGGTATTTTTCATAAAAAAGGGAGCATTTCAGTAGGAAAAGATGCTGATGTGGTTGTGTTGGATGAGAAATTTAATGTTGTTATGACACTGTGTAGTGGTGAAGTGGTTTACCATAAGAAGACAGCACCTTTAGCTATATGATAAATTTTATATATACAGCAATGGCCGTTAAATTATTTATGCTTTATTTTTTTCTATTTGCTGCCATTATTGTGATAAAGAGAATACGCTATATACAGGTCATTATAAATGGTATCTGGTTTTCAGTAGATGGATCTCTTCCTGAAAGTGTAATCAACAATTACATTCAATTAGCTGAAAAAAGAGCAAGCTCAATTTTCAAGAAAAATTATCAAATAATCTTATGGACAGATATGGAGATCCTCCAGCCTGAAATTAAAAAAAAGCTGGAAAAACATGGAATAAAAATTAAAGATTATCGGGATGTTGCGCCATGTGGTGAGGCTGCTGAAAAAGTTAATAATTGGGTTGGGAATTTTGTTCGCTTAGGTAAGGAAAGCAATAAATTACTTTTTGCAATGGCTTCAGATATGTTTAGGCTCTATTTGCTACTCAAAGAATTTCCTGAAAATTATAGAAATGCGATAAGTTGTTACATGGATTGTAATGATGTTGTTTTAACAAAGATCCCGCACCCCAGGCGATTGCAAAAAATAAGAAAAATTGCTTTTGGTTTTGTGCCGATTGAATTTGAATCTATCTTAAGTTTGTTTAATAGTGTTGGGAAAAGTAAATATTTATTGAGTAATGATGTCATCATTACTGTCAATAAAAATAACCAATCATTATTTGATGAGATTTTTAAGGCATACTATAACAATTTAAGTTGTATCAACCTTCAAGCAAGTGGAATACTTGAACTGAGCAAAGACACGCTAGGGGCATTAAAAGAAATAGACCAAAATACTGCGCTTATAATCGCATTTTGTACTACCCATATTATGCATACGGTTTCACAAAGAGAAGACAGCCAGCAAGAAGTATGTTTATTAAAACTGCTTGGTGATGATGTTAAAGTCAGACAGCTTGGTGGTGTCAGGAACGCAGCTGATTTTTTTAGTTTTATACGGAACTATGAAAATGGCCTTATTTGGTTGACGGATTATCCTTGTCAATTATCGACAGATCAAAATTATGATAAATATTATCATTTTTGGCGAGGATTGTTTTGTGATAATTTGCGAGCAATCCTGCTTAGAATTTCTCTCTCCAGCTCATGAATGAGGTTAAGAAAACTGATTTTGAGGGCGGGAGAAGGAAATTCCAAGCAAGAGCGATTAGTTACAGCTATTTTTTACTTTTCTTGACCTTCGGTTTTTGTCGCACAACACGCGCTACATTTTTGTTATTACGTAGTTTTCGCAAAACACGTGCCAAGTGAATGCGATTATGCACAGTGACAGTCAGGTTCACTGAAAAATACCGTCCATCAAATTCTTCGGCATTAATATTGGCAATATTTGACTCTGCTTCAGAAATTGTAAGGGCTACACTGGCTAAGCTGCCACGTTGATTTAAAATATTTACATTTAAATCGATAGGAAAATCACCGTGCACGTTCTTTTCCCAATGGAGCGAAATGTATTTGTCGGGGTCTTGTTGATATTCTGCCAGCATAGGGCAATGTTCAACATGTACCATGAGTCCGCGGCCTGGCTTAATATAGCCGCCAATAGGGTCGCCGGGAATAGGCCTACAGCATTTTGCGAAAATAACTACAACACCTTCTGTACCCTTAATAGCAAAGGTATAGGGCGTTGCAAGTTCTATCTCTGCTGTTTTGTCGCTAAAATCACTCAGTTTAGCTAATTGCTTGGCAGCAAGTAAAGCAGAGCGATTGCCAATACCGACTTCTTCATAAAAATGATTTATCGAATCTAATTTGGCTGTTTTAACTAAGATTTCTAGATGTATTGGCAAGATTTGTGAAAGTGAAAGCCCAAAAGTATGTAAAGATTTTTCTATCAAACGCTTACCTAACTCCATAGATTCATCGCGTTGTTGCTTTTTAAGAAAATGTTTAATGGTGCTACGTGCTTTGCCAGTGACAATGAAGCTTAGCCAGGCAGGGTTGGGTCGTGCGCCCGCTGAAGTGATAATTTCAACCTGCTGACCATTCGTTAATGGTGTGCTCAGGGGCGCAAGGCGGCGATCCAGTTTTGCGGCGACACAGGTATTGCCAACGTCAGAGTGGATCGCATAAGCAAAATCAACAGCGGTTGAACCGGCGGGCAATTCTAAAATACTGCCTTTAGGAGTGAATACATACACTTCATCAGGGAATAAATCAGTCTTCACATTTTCAATAAATTCCAAAGAATTTTTCGAACTCTTATGCATTTCTAGGACGCTCTTTAACCACTCTTGTGCGCGTTGCTGTGCGTCACCCAAAACAGATTTTTCTGTTTTATAAAGCCAGTGAGCGGAAATGCCATATTCTGCCATTTTATGCATTTCTTCTGTGCGAATCTGGACTTCAATTGGTATACCATAAGGCCCAAATAAAGTGGTATGCAAGGATTGGTAACTATTGGCTTTGGGGATGGCGATATAATCTTTAAAGCGTTGGGTGATGGGTTTGTAAAGGTTATGTAAAATACCAAGTACGCGATAGCAAGTATCTACTTTATCGACGATGACACGAAAGCCATAGACATCCATTACCTCTGAAAATGATAAATGCTTGTCATGCATTTTTTTGTAAATACTGTAAAGATGCTTTTCGCGACTGGTTAATGCACGTGCGCGGAGGTTATAATTTTTGAAACTTTTTTCAATTTGCTCATTAATAAATTCCATCATTTCGTGGCGGCTGCCATGCGCTTTTGCTACAGCTTCTTGTAAAATTCGATAGCGCATAGGATAAAGTGTAGCAAAGCCAAGGTCTTCAAATTCCACACGAAAAGCATGCATGCCAAGCCGATTAGCGATGGGGGCAAAAATTTCCAGAGTTTCTTTGGCGATACGGCGCCGTTTTTTACGCGGCAAGCTCTCAATGGTACGCATATTATGTAAACGGTCTGCTAACTTAATGAGAATGACGCGGATATCACGTGCCATTGCCATGACCATCTTACGGAAATTTTCTGCTTGTGCCTGGGCACGTGTTTCAAATTCAATTTGAGTTAATTTGGTGACACCGTCAACGAGATCAGCAATTTCTTTGCCGAATTTAGCGGTGATATCTTGCTTTTCTACGTGAGTATCTTCAATGACATCGTGCAAAATGGCGGCGATAATAGTAGGAGGGTCCATATGCATTTCAGCAAGAATTTTGGCGACTGCGAGAGGATGAGTAATATAAGGCTCGCCAGTATGACGTTTTTGACCTTCATGCGCTTCTCGAGCGAGCTGGTATGCATCTTCAATGACTTTGATCTGTTGATTATTCAGGTAGTTTACTAGCTCACTGCGCAGTGATTCAAATTCAACCAAGGGGCCTATCCTCAGAGTAGAGTATTCTCCATTATCTATCTTCCTTGGAATCTTGTCATCTCTTCCTGATTGATTCCGATAGCAATTACGCACGCCCAGGTTATAAAGTAGGGATAGCTTAGAACTTCCCTCTCCCGCCCATAGACTGTGCTAAAAAGACTGTTCTTTTAGTGCGGGAGAGGGAAATTCTAAGCAGTAGTTACTTTTAAAAGTTGTTATTGATTTTACTCCGACCCAACCGAATGATCATCTGTCTCAGAAGAGGAGGGCAGTGCTACATCGGGTATCTCATTTACAGTCACAGCAGCAGGTGCGAGTGGTACCATGTCAACTTCATGAGCATCACTGAAGTCAGTATGTCCAGCAGCAATTTCCCGTAAAGCAACTACAGTTGCTTTATCATTTTCCCAGGGAACGGTAGGGTCTACGCTACCTCTCATTAGCTGGCGTGCCCGTTTGGCAGCTAACATGACTAATTCAAAGCGATTATTGACATTTTCTAAGCAATCTTCAACGGTAATACGTGCCATTTATTGCGTACCTCTGGTAAAGTCTTTATAAAAGCGTTACATTTTACAGATTTTTCTGCAAATATGCTATATCCGTTATTTAATACTTTATCCCCATGGCAAGTTCGCGGGGATAAAGAGCAGGGGGATTCATTCCTCGTGCGAAGTCAATTAATTGAATCTTTAAGGCGAGACTGTAAATTCTGCTAATAACTTATCGAGATTAATAGGCTGCTTTTTCTGTAATAATCGATTGGCGTTCACTATTGCTTTTAAGTCATTGACGGCAGTATCAAAATTTGCATTCATCACAACATAGTTGAAATTATGAATACGCGATACAGTTTCTCGCGCATCTGATAAGCGGTGTTGAATCACTTCTGCGCTGTCTTGGGCGCGATCTCTTAGGCGTTTGGCCAGATCGGTCAGTGAGGGTGGCAAAATAAAGATGCTAATACACTCAGGAAATAAGCGTTGAATTTGCTGACAGCCTTGCCAGTCAATTTCTAAAACAACATCGATGCCGCACGCTAAGGTTTTTTCTACCCAGCTACGTGATGTACCGTAATGGCGATTGAAAACTGTTGCATATTCCAAGAAATCTTTATGTTTTACCATGCGCTGGAATTCATCTTCAGTGATAAAATAGTAATCCACAGTATCAGTTTCGCCGGGCCTTTGTGGTCGAGTCGTGTGTGAAATGGAGACAGTGATATTAGGCAAAGACTCTATAAGTGCTTTTACCAGAGTCGTTTTACCTGTCCCTGATGGTGCGGCAACCACATAAAGAGTCCCTTGTCTGGACATAGCTATTCTACCTGTAATGTAGATTGATGATTTTTAACCATGCGATCAATAATCGAGGTGGTTGACAGATCTTTTACCAAGCCTAAGACGCGGACTTCACCACCATAAGCGTACACAATTTCTGCCCCTACTACTTGGTTGGGCTGATAGTCGCCCCCTTTTACTAAAATATCAGGCTGTAATAACTTTAATAAACGTTCTGGCGTATCGTCAGTAAATGACGTTACCCAATCAACCACGCCTAAGCCTGCTAATACTGTCATACGTTGCTCTACATTATTAATAGGGCGGCCTGGGCCTTTTAAGCGCATCACTGAGTCATCGGAATTAATGGCTACTATTAAGTAGTCGCCTAATTGTTTGGCTTGCTGTAGGTAAGTGACATGGCCTGCATGCAAGATATCAAAGCAACCATTCGTAAAAACGATGCGTTGACCATTCACGCGCGCGCCAGCAACAGCAAGTAATAATTGTTCTTCATTTACAATGCCTGCAGGCGTATGCGATGTATCGCTGAGCGCAACTTGTAACTCGGGGACACTGACTGAAGCTGCACCTAATTTGGCAACGACTAAACTGGCTGAAAGATTCGCAAGTGCCATTGCTTCAGGTAATGTTGCGCCTGCAGCAGCGGCAGCACCGAGTACCGCAATCACTGTGTCACCTGCGCCAGTTACATCAAATACTTCACGAGCATGAGCAGGCAGATGATGCTCATCGTTATTTTTTTGGATCAGGGTCATGCCACGTTCGCCACGTGTTAATAATAAGGCATCAATATCATGTTGCCTTAAAAATTGCTGTGCTTTATCTGCAATTTCGTATTCAGTTTGGCAGGGCCCTACAATCGCTTCAAATTCTTTATAATTAGGTGTGATGGCGTTTGCGCCATGGTAAATACTGAAATCTAATCCTTTGGGATCGACGAAAACAGGAATGTTGGCTTTTCTAGCTAGCGTGATGAGTTGTCGTGTGCAGGTCAGAGTGCCTTTGCCATAGTCAGACAAGATGACCAGATTGGCAGTCGGTAAATATTGTTCGTATACTTGAATAAAAGTTTCTGGGTTAAAAGCTGGAAACTTTTCTTCAAAGTCTAAACGGATAAGTTGTTGGTGTCGGCTAATGACGCGTAGTTTGGCTATAGTGCGGGTATTAGCAAAATGTAAAATGTTATGTGTGACATTGGCGGCCGTGAGTTGGGTTTCTAACTGTTCTGCAGCATCGTCATTTCCTGCGATGGCGAGTAAAGTGACTTTTGCGCCTAGCGCAGCAATATTTAACGCTACATTTCCTGCACCACCTGGTCGTTCATCAATCTGGTTAATTTTTACGACAGGTACGGGCGCCTCAGGCGAAATTCGACCCGTATCACCAAACCAGTAACGGTCTAGCATCACATCCCCGACTACGAGGACTGAAGCTTTTGTAAAATCAGGTAATTGAGTTCGCATAAATACTTAAGCGCTAATTAAAAAATTTCGTAATTTTAGCATAGTAGATGATCAATAGCCTTAGTTTTTTATAGTTTAATTGAGTGCTTGCTAATAGTAGCCTCTCCCTTGGTGAATGTACTGATTAATTGGGTATGGATTTGTTTCCTTATCAAGAGGTTATTTTACTAAGTAAACCATTTTCAATAGCTTGTATGGTGCTATCGATGCACTGTTTAGTATCGTCCATTGTTGCTGCAAGTTTTTTTTGCTTATGGCGTCTAAACAGACAATATAAACCATACCCTCCTCCAAAACAGGATGTGCCCGTAGCGACTCCTGCAGCAGGGCTCCCGAAAATACCTGCTATTACGCCTAACCCTGCGGATATTATGACAATAATAGCTAATGCAATGTTTTTTACAGGACTGTATTCAGAAATTAGGTTATTAAAAAATTCTTTATCTACCTCTAATTTTTTTTGCATTTCTTTAATTGCGGGCTGCTTTTTTTCGGGAGCGGTATTTGATAGAGTCATTATACTTGCTATTTTTTTGCGTATAAATTTATCAACATTATTCATTAATAAATTGACTTGTTTTTTTCCTGAGAGAGAAGCAACTGCCTTCATATCTCCATGAGCTTTACGCGCTAGCGCTGTTAATTGAGTAGCAAGATCCGGATTAAAATCATCTAATATTTGTTTGTGAATATTAATATGTGAAACTAGTTCTTCTATTGGCCTTGTTGTTTCTAGAGTGCTCTGTCCTGTAAGTTTGAATTCTGCTGGCGTTGTTGTTTCTAGAATACTCTGTTCTGTAAGTTTGAATTCTGCTTTTTTTTCCCCGTCGCTTTTTTCCCTTGCGCGTTTAATAAGCATTAAATCGGTAGAAAGAGTTTCTATCTCATCATCTTCAATATTCTCATTATTATAAATAACAATAGTATCAGTAAGCTCGCTGTCTTTTTTGAATTGAACGGCTTTTTTAGGCTTATCTTTCTGTCTCTGAGTAGAAGCGGAGTTTTTGCTGATGTGGTGGGCTAACATACGAACAACCTCGAAATGTAATCAACGCTAAAAATTGTATAATATTGGATCATAATTGACAAGCATTGTTTCAATGCTCGCTTAATTAAATAGCCTAGAAGCAGGTAAGTTACATCAAGTTTTTGGTTTTTAGCCTTTAGGTAACAAAAGCGAAATATTAAGCCGTACACCCCAAGTTGCTGATCCTGAAGGTTTTTCTGGGTAATACAATACGCCACCACCTATGTTGAGAGGTACTTTACCTCCCACAATGACAATCTTGCTCACAATAAACTCCAACGGCACTAGCCATTGCTGACCCCCCGGGGCTTTCCAGTTATACGTGGATTCAGATTCGAATGTCGTACTCCAGCCATGTTCAAAGGTGCGGGAGACAAAAGGTTGCAAGAATGCCTCGCTATAAGGGGGTCGGCTATGATTACCCGCAACGGACCAGATTTGATTAGCTAACATTCCAATAGTCCAATGACCTTGTTGTGTCAAACCAACCAGAGAAGGTCCAATGCCCCATTTCTCCGCTCCCAGAGAACCATTGGTCGCTGTAGGAAGTAATAACGCGGGCCCTGCTCCCCAAATAAAATCGGTCACTTTAGCGGGCGATAAAAAAGGCGTAAACGTGGTATCTCCTAAACCAACAGCACTCCCGATATTGGGTGCTAAGTAAGGTTGATTAGTAATCGGTAATATAGTTCGAGTGATCAGGTTCCAATTTTCATCTAAAGGAAATGGAATAACGGGTTCTATATTTAAAATATATTGTAACTGTTTATTTTTCCCCACATTAAAATTGAAATTATTTTGAAAAGGCACGCTGACTAAATTAGCGATAGGATTCTGAACTTCTTTGTTAAGCGCATCGATATTATTTTCTGCGAAAGTAGTAGAGGTAGTTGCAAGCAACAAGCTACTCATTAACCATGAGAGTATTCTGCGTCCTTGCATTTTATTTTTCCTTATTAATTTCCCTATGGCTTAACTCCTATTGTGTAGGATACCTATTTTTTTTAGTTTAGTGAACTTATTTATTGCTTTTTAGTAAAATCTTTCTTTACCTGCTGGGCGCGTTTTGAAACGTTTATATTGCCAAACATATTGTTCTGGTTTGTTGCGAATCGCTTCTTCTAAAATAGCATTTAAGCGCGTTGCATCAATTACAGGATCATCTGAGGGAAAATTTTCCAGTGGTGGAGATAACATGACATCATAACCTAAATCACTATCACGCCGGTAAAAGCTGACAGGGATGAGTGCTGCTCCACTGAGACGAGCGATACGAGAAGCTGAAGTTAATGAAGCAGTGGGTATACCAAAGAAGGGAGCAAAAACACTGTGTTTATTGCCAGCATCAATATCGTAGGCATACCAGATTGCCATATTGTTTTCGAGCGCTTTTAATAATTGACGAACGCGATTGCGAGGAATGTAATCGACATAATGTTTCTTACGAAACCGTTCATGTATATAGGAAATGAATGCTTTTTTATGTGGACGGTACATAACAGCGAAAGAGTAGTGTTTTCTGATTAGGCGGCCTACCATTTCCAGGCAAGTAAAATGAGGGCCAATCAAAATGATTCCTTTTCCTTTCGTAAAGGCTTTTTCCGCATATTCCAGACCATATATTTTATATAAGTCATGAATTTTATTATCGGGCAACCACCATGCCATGGCCGCTTCAATTAAACCAATACCAAGAGAGGCAAAATTTTTTTTAGCCAGTGTGTGGCGTTGTGCGGCGGTCAGTTTAGGGAAGCACAGTTTTAGATTGATATCCGTAGTGTGTTTTAATTTAGTAGGGAAAAGATAGAGAAATTTTCCTAAGTTGCTACCGATGGTTATTTGCCAGCGATAAGGTAAGCGAGTCACGAGCCAGAGCAATCCGAAGCCGCACCAGGCAGGCCAGTAGAGCGGATTGAAAAAGAGTAACATTTTTTTAATATCTTGCATGGTATGGTAATTTCAGAGAAAGTGGTTGTCAGGTATAACAGAGTATTGAGAGAGATTATGCAAGATAATAAAATGAGTATCCATTGTTTTATTTCTGGACGGGTACAGGGAGTGTGGTATAGAGCGTCAACTCAAAAAGCAGCGAATGCACTTGGGTTAACAGGATGGGTGCGTAATTTGCCAGATGGGCGAGTGGAAGTGGTTGCTTGTGGGGAAAAAGAAAAAGTCATGCAGCTTTATGCCTGGTTGCAGCAAGGGCCGGAATTGGCTAAGGTGGAAGCGGTGAGTTATGAAGAGATGGTATGGCAGGTATATGAACGCTTTGAGGTGAGATAAGGAGACTGTCTATTGAAAATAATACGTTATTTGATAGTGCTATGGCTTGGGATGGGGATGAGTTTTGCTTATGCCACTATTAAGATACATCTCTTTCTTGTGAATGGTGCTCAGTCTGGAAAAGAGATTGGTGTGATACGAGCAGATGATACTATTTATGGGGTATTGTTCACGCCTATGCTACATGGGTTACCGCCAGGAGTGCATGGGTTCCATGTGCATGAGTTTCCTTTTTGCCAGCATCATGCGCAAGGAGCAGGTGGGCATCTGGATCCGGAAAAAACGGGTCAACATCGAGGGCCTTATGAAGGAAATGGGCACTTGGGTGATTTACCTGTGTTGATTGTAGATGGGAAGGGGCGAGCTACGTTGCCAGTGTTAGCGCCGCGCTTGAAGTTGTCACAGATCGAAGGGCATGCAGTGATGATTCATGTGGGAGGTGATAATTATTCGGATTTGCCTGAGAAATTAGGTGGAGGAGGAATGAGGTTAGCTTGTGGATCAATTCCTTATCATTAAATTAATGCATTTGGTCCTGGGCGTGATTTTGTCATTGAGTGTAGCCAAGAATCTTGCTGTGGTTGATAAGATTCTTGGCTATGCTTAAAATCTACTCTACTTCCACCATTTCAAAATCATCTTTAGAAGCACCGCATTCAGGGCATTGCCAAGTGAGAGGGACTTCATCCCAACGTGTACCAGGCGGGATACCATCGTCTGGCCAGCCTTTAGCTTCATCATAAATATAGCCGCAGAGTAAACACATATAACGTTTGTATGACATGAGTCTTATGTACCTTAAATTATAGAAATGGCTTATCGTACATTAAATGGTGTTAGTTCGTCATCTTTTGATGTATCAGGATATTCAGCATTTGTTTAGAATAGTCGCGGGAGAGGTTATTCTAAGTGGGTGCTGAATAGATATGTAGGATATTGATTTGTAATAGCAGTCTACGTAGTATTAGTTCAACTTTTAACGTGAGAGATCCTTAATGACAGAAACTTTATTCGCCAAAGCACAGCGTTATATTCCAGGCGGGGTTAATTCTCCAGTACGTGCATTTCATGGCGTGGGTGGCGATCCAGTATTTTTTAAATCAGCCTATGGTGCTTATATTGTTGACATGGAGGATCGCTCATACATTGATTATGTAGGCTCCTGGGGGCCGATGATTATGGGACATGCGCATCCACGTATCACTGCAGCAGTTACCGAATGTTTACAGCATGGGTTAAGTTTTGGCGCACCTACGTTACTTGAAGTACAGTTAGCAGAGAGAATTTGTCAGTTAATGCCAAATATTGAGCAAGTTCGTATGGTAAATTCTGGCACGGAAGCAACGATGAGTGCGATTCGCCTTGCGCGTGGTTTTACGCAGCGTAATAAAATAATCAAGTTCATAGGTTGTTATCACGGGCATTCAGATTCCTTATTAGTGCAAGCTGGGTCCGGTGCATTGACTTTGGGTGTGCCTAGTTCAGCAGGTGTTCCTGAAAGTATTGTGCAGCATACGCTATTGGCGGAATTTAATCGGCTGGATACAGTGAAGACGCTGTTTGAAAAATATGGCGATGATATTGCAGGAATTATTGTAGAGCCCGTTGCGGGTAATATGAATTGTATTCCACCTTTACCTGAATTTTTGCCTGGCTTACGCGCGCTGTGTAATCAGTATGGTAGTTTGCTGATAATGGATGAAGTGATGACAGGGTTTCGTGTGGCGTTAGGTGGTGCACAAGCGCGTTATAATGTCGAACCTGATATCACTACCCTGGGTAAAATTATTGGGGGAGGAATGCCAGTTGGTGCGTTTGGTGGACGTGCAGATATTATGCGTTATATTGCACCTTTAGGCCCTGTCTATCAAGCGGGTACGCTGTCTGGTAATCCAGTAGCGATGACTGCAGGTTTAGCCAATTTAGCGCTTATCACTGAGCCTGATTTTTATGAGCAATTGGAAACAACAACGCGAGTGTTAATGGATGGGCTACAAGAGCGCGCACAAGCGGCTGAGATACCTTTATTTACTACAGTAGTTGGCGGGATGTTTGGTTTCTTTTTTACAGAAGCTAAGAAAGTGGAAACATATGCTGATGTGATGAAATCTGATGTGGCGCAGTTTAAGAAATTTTTTCATGGGATGTTACAAGAAGGTGTTTATCTTGCGCCGTCGGCATATGAGGCGGGGTTTGTTTCTTCAGCACATGGGGCAGAAGAAGTGATGCGAACATTAGATGCGGCAGAGAGAGTTTTTTTGCAGATGGGATCTTGAAAAGCATATTAAAAATTAGTATAACTATTTGCTTCCTTATTCACAGGATCTTAGGCTGTATTATTGCTAACAGTATGATTCCGAATAAAAAAACTACCGGGGCTTCATTCAGCCAGCGATAAAAAACATGCCCATGTTTATTGTGATTCCATTTAAAATCATAAAGCAACTTTCCTAGATAAACATGATAAATCACAAGTAAAAAGACGAATATCATTTTGATATGAAACCAGGGCATTTGCATGTATGCAGTCCAGTCCAAGCTTAATAGCCAAAATCCAAAGATGAGCGTCAAAACACCTCCGGGGGTGGTAATTCCATAATAAAGCTTTCTTTCCATGATCTTAAAGCGAGCATTGCTAATTTCATCGGTCGCTTGTGTGTGATAAACATATAAACGTGGCAGATAAAATAAGCCACTAAACCAGGTAACCATAAAAATAAGGTGAAATGCTTTGATCCAGAGCATGCGGAAACTCACTTATAATGCGATAAGTTGTGTATAATACCATTTTTGTTAGAAAATAAAGAGGGTGAGAGTGATGAGTCAACCATTAATTTTTACAGCTAATGCTGCAGCCAAAGTATGGGAATTAATGGAAGAAGAAGGTAATTTCAATTTAAAATTGCGTGTCTATGTGACCGGTGGTGGTTGTTCTGGGTTTCAATATGGGTTTACTTTCGATGAAGTTATTAATGCAGATGATACTGTTGTTGCAAAAAAATTAGATTCAGAGGAAGAGTCTGGCGGAGAAGGAGCGAATGGTCGTGCGGTACAATTACTCGTTGATCCTATGAGCTTCCAGTACTTGGTAGGTTCTGAAATTGATTACCAGGAAGATTTAGATGGTGCACAGTTTATTATTCGTAACCCCAATGCAAAAACCACGTGCGGATGTGGTTCATCATTTTCTGCGTAAGTTTACCCGAGCTCTCTTCATCACCACCCATAAAAAAGGCACAGCCAATAATTGAATGGCTACAGGAAAAATGACAAGAGATGGAATAGAAATATCATAGAGTATCCCCATCAAGAAACTACCTAAAAACCAAGAAATGCCAAATCTGGTATTGAAAATTCCATAGGCAGAACCTCGTTTATGCATAGGTACCATGTTGGCTACAATTGCTCGCATGAGTGATTCGTGTGCGCTCACGCCGATGCTCCATAAAGATATTCCAAGCAATGCCAGGGTAGCGCTACCGAAAAAGACCATTGGCGAAAATAAGCATGAGAAAATTGTTACTAGTATTAAAATAAAAAAACCTTTGCGATCATAAAAATGCCCAAATAACGGGGCTGTTAAAGAATTAATACCCATCGCTACTGCATAATAAACTGGAACCCATATAGGCGACAAGATAGCCGTTTTTTGAAAATGGTAGGCTATTAAGGGAAAATCTGCATAACCTGCGGCAATTAATGATGCGCCGATTAAATAAAGCCAAAGAGAGATTATTTTTAGATAAGAGCGTGGTCATGATGATTAATGGCAGTTTGAGCTAATTATTTCAATCATGGGTTTTTGCTTCCCAATATACAATATGCGAATCACCACTGCTTCATAGGGAAACTGACGATCTAAAAAGCGATAGGTGATATTAGATATCCAGTAGCGAGAAATATCCCCAAAGCCAGTGCCAAGAAAAATCAATAAAGTGTTAAGCACTCGAACGTTCCTTACTTAGCTATTGCGGTAGTTCATCCCCAATGTTGTCTATATGGTTATCATAGCAATAATGATATCGCAGCTTTAAGTAGATTGATATTTATTGTGAATTATTGTTTTCTACTGTCCCAAGAGTGTCCCTTACAGGGCTGTGCGTGGGCATTTTTAATCCTTGCTAAAGCAGAGGTTTCTGAAGATGTTTTTTGCCCTATCGACAAAATGGTAGGGGAAGTAGCCATATTCTGAATATTTGAACATTATAAATATTCTTTAATATTATTCTTTTTAAAGAAATAAAGACTATAATGCTTTCTCTTAATTAAACTCTTGTCCTAGAGAAAAGATTACTATGTTAACTGCTAGGCCTAGGCCATTCAAAAATATACAGTCAACGGATGATCGATTTCTAAAAGAAGACTCATGGATCACTCGAAATGTGCTACGGAGACTCGCATGGTTAGCGGTGGGTATTGGCTCTATTTTAATAGTGCCTCTTGCGTTTATTCAAAGTATTTGTTTTGTTTGTAAGTTGTATCCGTATGAAGCGATAAAAATACTTTTCTTTTCAATCTTAGCAGCAGTAGCTTTGACTTTGTTTGCGCTGGTAAATGTAATATTTCCATCTCTTAGCATTCGTATTATTCCTTTGGCGTTGGTTCCTGCAAGGCTTAGGGCTAATATGCAACCTGATTATAACACTTTAAATGTTAATGCGCCTAAGGGCAAGGTGGATACACACGAAACTAAGTCTGAAAATTCTAAAGTTATCATTCGATTTTGTGGTAATGGTTATGCTTATCAGGAAGTTAAGGCAGATATTCAACGAGACAGCAAAGAACTAAACCGTCGAATTCGAGCATTAAATTATCCTGATGTTTCTGGTAGTTATTCAATTAGTTCAGCAAATGACTTGGTTAATGCCGGGATTGCGCAAATTTATCATATCGCTGATATGAATAGATGGTCCAGCGAACAAACTGCAGCAAATGTCCAATTATATGGACACTCATTGGGTGGAGGTGTTGCTTTACAAGTAGCGAAATATTTTAAGGAGAAATATGGCATGGATATGCCTGTTGTTGTAGACCGTTCTTTTCGCTCAATCAGTGCAGTAGTTGCAGGGCATCTTAATAATTTATTTAAAGTTCCAGTGTGGTATGGGAGAAGGCTATGTGCTTTGTTATTGTATGCGGGTGGTGATTTTGAATTGGACTCTGTTGCTGCATTTAAAGCGCTCAACCCTGAAATGGTTACTTATATTAACCTGGGCCGTCCTGAGGAATGGCCAGGTTATTTAGAAAGATCTTGGTGGAAAAGATTAAGAAAATACTGGAGTGCTATTCATTATGATGCTGATCCTGTGATCCCTGATGGCTCTACGTTTACAGAGGGCATTGCGGAGGAAGTTGTTGCGCTAAGTGGAACAAAAACAAGTTTTATTTATAATGGTCTTAATATAAAAAGATCAGATCATCTTGTGTTTGGTTATTCCACTCGGCAGCATATTGGAGGAGAGAACGATCATGCAACGGATATGGAGGATTTACAAGCTAGAGATACTACTACTGCTTATAAAATTTATAAAAACAGTGTCCTCGCGCGTGATTTGCCACCAGCGCAGGTGTTCAAAAGTCGCATCATTTCTACTAACTAACAAAGGAGGAAAACAAGCGAGTAAAACATAGTTGTCGGTAGCTTATATCGAAATGACGAGAACAGTCCGAGTCAGAGTTTTTAACTCAACCGGGGCGAATCGGTGGTAACCAACCTGCCGCGTAACTTAAGTCAAATTAAGTGATGGGATATCTAACAGGAAAATAAGCTATGCAAAAATCAAATGTCACTATCCGTTATGCGGTAGAAAATGATGCTCCTGGTATTGCAAGTATACATGTTAAATCATGGCAAAAAATCTATCGTGACCATATTTCTGATGACATTCTTAATAATCTTTCTATTGAAATGCGTACTCAAGCGTGGCGTGATCTCATTGTTAAAGGTATTAAAATAGCCCTACTTGAAAATGAAAAGCAGATCATTGGGTTTGCGAGTCTTGGCCCTTCAAGAGATGCAGATAAGCCTGCTGATCAGTACGGTGAAATCAGTTCTATCTATTTGCACCCTGACTTTTGGCATCAAGGTTTAGGTAAATTATTATGCTCTTTTGCCTTAGACGAGTTAAAGCGCAGAGGGTATAGTAAAGTTATATTATGGGTGTTGAAAAATAATAAACAAGCGCGTCAATTTTATGAATCTATGGGATTTATACTTAATGGGAATGAGAAAATTGATACCATACATGCTTGTAAGCTTGGAGCTATTATTGATGAAGTAGCCACTGAAAATGTGAATGTTCCTTTTCATGAGATTTGTTATTCACGCGCTATCTAGCAACTTTTATTTTTTAAATAAACTCAGTAAATGACAGTTTATTGAGGCAATTAACTACAGAAATGAGACAGTTATATGAATAGTAGCGATACATTTAAAATGTGCAATAGCATGAGTAAGGCAGGCATGATTCAATTAAGCAGACACCTTGCTGTAGAATGGGCAAAAGATAATATTAGAGTGAATGCAATTGCTCCATTCACAGCTAATCTTTTAATTCAATAACCAGTACTTTGATAGGATGGGGTGACATATTCTGGTCGTTGTGTAATTCATTCGGGACATCTTTAGTTAAATAATATGCTTTGTTTTTTTCAAGCTTTAAGTAATGTACCTTGCCTTTATCGTTGGTGATTTTTAACAGCCCACCATTAAGAGCCACCACTACACGATTATGTTCATGTCTATGCATTTTTAATACTTGGGTTGTACTGGGATAAATTATAGTTTCCCATACCGAAACCTTATCATTAGAAAATTGGGCAATGCGTGTTGTTGTAGGGGGAGCTGCGTAAATATTACTTGCCAGAAAAAATAAGAGGGTAGTCAAAAATATCAAACGAACATACATATAAGCACACACCTATTTTCTACATTGCTTCTACATGAAATTTTCTAGATTTGCAGTTGTATAAAAAACCTGTATTAATAAATGGGCCCACTAGGACTCGAACCTAGGACCAAAGGATTATGAGCCCGGATTTTAAATACTAACTTATTGATTGTCAATATAAATACTCACACGACGGCCACTAGAATTGTCGCATAGAGTTGTACAATGTCGTACTCAAACCCGCAAAAGTCCCGCAAGAATTTAGAAGGTTTTTCTGCTGTTTTTCATCCTGCTCAAATCCTCTATTTTGGTGTGAGCTTAAGTTTATTATCAAGCTCCAAGAGAAACCTAAAATTAGAAACACCCTGTGAAAATATCATGTTAAATAGAGGTACAGGAACATTAAGGTTTTGTTGATCAGCTTTGCCATGCCTATATTTATGGCACATGTTAGTCCATCCTTTAAATGTTTGGCTGAAACCAGGTAAGGCATCTCTATCATTCTCTGTAAAAGTTGGTTCCTGTAAAGTTTTATTTGTTATTATGCTTATTAGGTCATCAATAGAGGATGGAGTTAATCTATTGTGTTTTTCATTATTCAAAATAGATAGTGCAAAAGTTTCTATTACTTTAAAAAGCCGATTGAGCGGTGATTCTGTTCCATGATTTTTATATAAATCATCTAATGTCTCATTAAAAGCTATTAAATTAGCTTCGTATTTTGGCTTATTCAAATCGACTAAAGTGCATTAATAAGCTGATGGAATTCTTCATCTGGATAATACCGAACTTGGCCGTCGTCGTGCAACACATAGCACATCGACTCTTCACGAAAAATTAAATTGATCTCTTGGACGAATCTTTTTAAACTTTCTTTAAGATGTTGATTGTTGTTTTGATTAGGCGCTAACGCGTTGAAACAAGTGCCTATGAAATCTAAAATATCCGTTATTGGTTTTTCAGCAAATAATTTTTCGACATGATATGTATTTTGGTAGATAGTTTTATAGCGAGGAGACACGGTAGTCGTTTTTTCAATATCTAAACCCATTTGTGATCTGCACTTTAAATAGATAAGTTGAGGATGGTTTGCGTTAGTAAAGTCTTCTAGGCATTTTAATATTCTTAACCTAAATTTGGGCTTATCTTCGTATCTTGTATTGTCACCAAAATAGTGTTGTGAAAATAACTTGTTGTTATTCATGACTGTTCTCTCTATAAGAGACTTTATTGCGGTTGTTAAGAAACTACGTTATTTTTATTCAATTATAAATATTAAGCTACTGCTGCTTCCCATTTATCATTTTTCTCTTGAAACTCAATTTTATTTTGTTTAGTCGATTGAGCATCATTGATATCAAGATCAGATATTTCATTAATCATTTTATAAGCCGAACTGTCTTTATCTTCCTCAAGATATGTAAAGAATATCATCTTCAAGAAATGATCTGCTGTTTTAGAAATAGGATTTTTATTTTTTTCCCAACCTAAAACTGATTGATATTCAACGCCCAACAGCTTCCCTAATGCTGTTTGGGATAAATCCATAGTTTTTCGTATGAATTGTACTTCTTTCCCTGTTAACAGGCCGCGTTTAAATACAAGAGAATTGCCAATAACATAATGTAATTTATGAATGTCATGAATATGGATTGTCTCTTCACCATTCTTTAGTTTTTCAATAGTAAATCCATTTATTAGATAAATATTATCTAGCCCACACTCTGTATAATGATATTCTTTCATAGTGCCTCCCTCCGCAGCTTTAATAGCGATATTGGTTTTTTTATATATTTATCACTGTAATCAGTAAAAGTGACTCATCAAATTTCATACAAACTACAACTTTTAATCGCCTTCCTGCGGTATTCTTCTCCACTGTTGTTTCAATAACCTCCTCCATTTTGGTGATTTAGCCATGGATCCTCTATAATGCTGCTTTTTAGTAGGCAATTAATAATTTCAGGAGTTGTTATGTCGCGTTCTTCCATTCTGCTCTTGCAATGTTTTGTATAGGCTATTTTACTATTTTCAGTCAGTTGTTTGATGATTAACTGTGCTTCCTTGCGGGTTGGTACTTTGTCGTGAGGTACAATGGGCATAGCTTGATCGTCTTTGCTGTGTTATTCATATCGTCCTTTCTCCCATCATCCCTATATAAAAATTATATATATATAAAATTTACATATTTCAAGGGTAAAGTAATAAATATTTATGCTGACTATGTTCTATGTAGGATACGCTGCATAATTTTGGCAAATTCTAAATAGAAGTGCGACAGTCAAAAAAGCTGTGTATATTCATGTTCTTGAGGAAACTTGAATAGAAATAGCAAGGAGACTGTCGCATGGGTGATTATACTCATTTGCCGATTTCAGATCGACGTCGTTTTTATACTTTACTTGAAATGAAGCTGCGGATAACTGATATAGCTAAAAGATTGTCTAAACATCGATCGATACTAGAAAATGTGTAAAACAATTACTTTTGACCAAATTCATTTTGTGGTGTTATGTAAGCTCTTGATTATACAATGGGCCCACTAGGACTCGAACCTAGGACCAAGGGATTATGAGTAAATGATGTAGCTTTTCTAAAAAATTCCTTGGTATTCTAGCTTGTTAATTATATTGATATTTATTGAATACACAACCACTATCGGAATCTATTAATTACCCGATTTTCCTCTGCTTTTCTTGGCACGATTACACAAGAATTACACCAAGATTTTAGTATATTCTCCCTCCTCTACTAGGAAGTGATTTTACATTCTGCGGGTATATACAGGCTCGTGATGATCTCGGGTTCAAGTAACTGGGCAAGAGATTTGTAATCCCAGGGCATCAGAACATGCTATTTTGATAGCGATTAATCCTGTACTCAGGAGTGCCAATCTCATTGGTGACATCACGGGCTTTTTTCAAATTAATAAATTAACTTTATAAGCTAAGTAAACTACCAAGTTGACACTCAATCAGCACAAATATTTTTGTATCCAGAATGCTTTTTAATTATTAAAAGAGAGCAGAGCATCAACACGGCAAAGCTACAGTAACCGTCAACTGAAAGTAAGAACAGAAAAACATTGCACATCCATCGCCACAGGGTGGCAATGGATTGTTGTTCAAGGGATAAAAGAATTAATCTTTTAGGGTTGTTATCGTGCCTTCAGTGCCATTTAAAAAATTATTATCATAAAAACTACCTTTCTGACCTGGAGAAAGTTTGCAAATACCACTTTGCCCTGGCTCAATTGTAAGAATCTGGCCATTACAATCTACTGTCAGTTTATCGCATGGTTTCCCCAGATATTTATCTTTATTATTGCCATATCCTTCTACTAGCGCTCGAGTCTGTGAAACTTTAAAAGTAAATTCTGTATTACTGTCGCCAGGCCAAAAACCCCCAATTTTATTCGGTTTATCACTATAGTAAGAATAATCAACTACGAATGGTAGACCTTGATCTGCGATAGCTAAGCTGCTTGTAAATAATAATGCTGTAAAAGCTAAAATTTTTTTAGTCATTGTTTCCCCCCTGAAAATAATTATACTTTGTGAAGTTACGCCTGATCTGAGTAAAATGTCAATAGACCGTAATCAAATTTAGTAACAATATACAAGTTTCTTTTTTTAAAATAGTCCAAAATATATCTTACAAGTAAGTGCCTGCAAAAGCCGCAGACCTTACTCTATTCTCTTGCCTGTTAGATTTCCCGCAACCAATTTTTATACTGATTACGCGGCGGGTTGGTTACCACCGATTCGCCCCTGTTTAGCCAAAAGACCATGGCTCGGACTGTTCGCGCCATGACGATATCAGTTATCGACAACTATTTTTCACTTATTTGCTTTTCTCCTATGTTGGTTAGTAATAAAAAATCCCAGAAATAAATACACTTAAATAACGTGCATTAAATTTCACATCAATACTCTCAAAATAAACGGCTGATGAAACCGATCCCGAAGGACATTCACCTTAATTGATGACCGTACCGGTGAAATACGGAATGCTTAGAGTGCATTAGCCAATCCTTAACTTATAATACATCGTGGCCTTTCTCGGCAAGTCTTTTTACTCTTTGTCTCGCATTATGGAGATCGAGTTGCATTTTATTGATCTGCTTTTTAAGCATAGCAATTTGATTTTCTGCGGCTTCACGAATGATGTGCGCCTCTTGTAGTTTTTCAACAGCGTTCTGATAATATCTGGTATATTCTGCTTTTTTCTGGGCAATTCCTATAAGGTTATCATTTTGTGTTTTTTGATGCTCTCTTTCATCTTCTTCTAAGCGGGCGATTCTGTTTTTTAAAAAATATTTTTGTTCATCAAGTGCGCGTGATTTTATCTTAAGTTTGTCATAAACAATCCAGCCCCACCATGAAATTGAAAGAACAATAGTTACCCATAAGAAACAGGTTAGTATATAAATAATGTAATGTAAAACAATACAAATAAAATAGATAAAATTAGAACTTTTAGATAGGGGGATATCATGGCAAAGAAAAAAAAGGAGCAGGTGGGAAGCTAAATAGGTCGGAAATCGTGCAAACACGGTTAGACCCAAAATTACGATTTACTGGAGAGATCATCTCAAGGCTGGAGCGCAAAACAATATCCAGCTTGATTGAAACATCATTAGAAAATTACTCAAAAAATTGTAATATCAATGTGCTGCCTCAAGCTTATAGGCATTCCTTGATGTTTCTTCCTCCTGGAGAAAGTAATTACATTACTGTTCGGCTGCCAGAAGCAATTGAGCGAGTTTGGAATTCCAATGAAGCAGTAAGGCTGGTGGCAATGGCGTTAATAATGCCGCATATTTTAAATGTAAATGAGGAATCGTTATGGCATTTAATCCAGGCAAGCAGCTATTTTTGGGCGCATTATGCAATCAAGGTAATTGATGAGGAAGGAAATTTTTTAGAAGAACAATGGGTGCCCATTTTTACTTTGGAAGGATTAATAAAAGAAAATTTACAATGGTTCTGGGATGAAATGGTTTTAAAAGGAAAAATCATTATCAATAATATCCCTTCAAAAATAGGTAAAACAGTAACAAGACCTGTTAGTTTTCCTGAACAGAGAGTGTTGAGGAAAAAGGAAGGTATTTATATGGATTTAGACTCTAACTCAGATGAAGAAGAATTGCTTAATATTTGGCACAAAAATATTTCTTCTCTTATTAAGAGAAAAATTAAAACTATCAAAACACCTGAAGGCACTAATAAGACAGTGCGTACAATAGCCTTCCCTACTGCGCTAGAACAGCAAGAAATGATTGAAAAAATCTATAAGGAAAAAAATCATGACAATTAAATTCATAAAGCTGACTCGCGCTAATCAGCGCAAGCTAGCGCCAGGTCAAAAATTAGAAGAACATGGCATAAGCTTTGAGCGTCTTGCTAATGGGGATGGTCGCTACAAAATAAATATTATGGTAGATGGTCAGCGTGTTCATCGAGTGGTTGGTAAAGAATCGGAAGGTGTTACACGCTTACAAGTCGAAGAACTCATTGCCAAGTTACGTACTGATGCACGACAAGGCAGGTTAAATCTTCCAAAAGGCAGAAAGTTAACGCTAAGTTTTAAAGAAGCAGCAGAAAAGTATTTGCAAAAATTAGCGAGTGAAGGTGGAAAGGATATAGCAAAGAAGGAATATCGGTTTAATAATCACTTAGTTCCTTTCTTTGGCGAGATGCCCCTTGCTAAAGTTAGCAGCTCTGATGTTGAACGATATAAAGTGCATCGTTTAAGCGCCAAATCAAAAGCTGGAACAATTAATCGTGAGCTTGCAGTTATTTCTCATTTGATGAATAAAGCGACTGACTGGCAATGGCTCGACCATAAGTCTTGTCATATAAAAAGATTAAAAGAAAATACAGGCAGAATTGTTTATCTCACTGCAGATCAAATAATAAAATTGATTGATGCTGCCAAAGAAGATCAATGCTCCTATATTTATCCGTTTATTGTGATTGGCATAGAAACCTCTATGCGCAGGATGGAAATTCTTTCAATTCAAATAAAAGACATCGACTTAATCAAGAGGGTGATTTATATTCCCAAAGCAAAAGCGGGAGCAAGGGAGCAGCCTATTACTCAGCATCTTGCACTTTTTTTGAAAGGTTATATTGATACAGCGGAGCCAGATCAGGTTTGGCTATTTCCAGCGAAACGATCTGCTACTGCGCATGTAATGAGTATTGAAAAGCAATTTAGAAGAGTTGTATTGCGCGCAGGCTTGAACCCTAAAGAAGTAGTACGACATACATTGCGCCATACCGCAATTACTCATTTGGTACAAGCGGGGGTTGATTTGCCGACAGTGCAACGCATTTCAGGTCATAAGACTTTGCAAATGGTGGTGCGATATAGCCATCAAAATGGGGAACATATTAAAGCGGCAATGGATGCGTTGGAACAGCGTTATAAATTGGAAGGATAAATAAGAATGCACTTGCCGATTAACATATCTGATTTGCTGCATGGTTCAATTGTTGAGTCAGATCGTCTGGAATTTAAAGCGGATTGGAATCCCGAGCCAGTACTACGCACGATCTGTGCTTTTGCGAATGATTTTAATAATTTTGGCGGCGGTTATATTATTATTGGGGTTGAAGAAGATAATGGTAAGCCTGTTTTTCCACCGAAAGGTATTGATATTGCAAAAGCGGATAGTATTCAAAAAGATTTATTGCGTGCGTGTTCATTTTTAAAACCCGCTTATACACCGATTATTTCTTTTGAAAAATATGAAAGTAAAGATATTTTGATAATATGGGTGCCTGGCGGCCAAACACGGCCTTATTCAGCGCCAACATCATTAGGGAAAGAGAAAGAATACAAATATTTTATTAGAAAATTCTCCAGCAACATTGTTCCTAAAAATGATGAATTAAAGGAATTGCTGAGCTTGACTGCGACTGTTCCTTTTGATGACCGCCTTAATCATCATGCGGCATTAGAAGATATAAAATTACCTCTTATCCAATCATTTTTAAAAGAAGTTGGCAGCAATCTGCTTGAAGAATCGCGTAGCATGTCTTTGGCAACTTTATGCAGGCAGATGATGCTTGTGGATGGTGGAAGTGAATATTTAAAGCCTCGTAATGTGGGATTGTTATTTTTCAGTGATCAGCCAGAGAAATTTTTTCCTTATATCCAGATTGATGTAGTGCGGTTTCCTGACGATGAAGGAGGTGATATTATCCAAGAAGAAATTTTCAAAGGGCCATTAGATTATCAATTACGTAGTGCATTGCGCCATATTAGAAATAGTTTTATTTCTGAGCGAATAATAAAAATTCCTGGTCAAGCTGAAGCAAAGCGGTTTTTTAACTATCCTTATGAAGCAGTTGAAGAAGCATTAGTTAATGCCGTTTATCACCGCAGTTATGATATTAGAGAACCGATAGAAGTTCGTATCAATCGCAGCAGTCTTAGTGTTGTTAGTCACCCAGGCCCTGATCCTTCGATTGCATTAGAGGATATGAAGGCAGGGAAGATGGTAAGTCGTCGTTATCGGAATAGGCGTATTGGTGAGTTTTTAAAAGAGCTAGAGTTTACTGAAGGTCGAGGTACTGGTGTTCCTAAAATGCAATGGGCTTTGAAGAGGAATGGTTCACCTGACCCTGTGTTTTTTACTGATGAAACTCGACAGTCTTTTTGGACAGAAATTAAGATACATCCTGAGTTTTTAAAGGATTCCCTACCTATAGATACCCCACAAGTCACCGGACAAGTCACCGGACAAGTCACCGGACAAGTCACTATGAAGGTACTAAGATTTTGTGAAGAGCCACGCAAGGCAAGTGAAATCCAAGGTCTTTTGCAGTTAAAGCATAGAGAGACCTTTCAAAACAACTACTTACGTCCATTAATACAAGAACGGCTTATTGCTTTTACTATACCTGATAAACCACAGAGCCGTTTGCAGCAATATATTACCACTGAAGAAGGGAAAAGGTGGCTACAGAAAAATGAAGGATAGATAATATTTGCTATAAAAGGTGGCTCACAATGAAGGAGCCACCTTTTTTGTGTTTTTTAGTGTGCCATAGCTAATGATAAATCGAGTGCTTCAGCGCTATATTTAATTGCCTGACTAACAAAGTCTTCCAGTATGGATAGATATTGGTGGATTGTTAATTTAGTTAATTCTAAGAAGTTGGTATTGGTTCCTAGATTAATCAAAGCTTCTGTTTTAAAGAGGCACGAATTAAGTTCTTCAATCACTTTAACCTGCCTGTTTATTAAAAGCATAGAATCGGATAAGCTGCTGTCAGCCATGGTTTATCTCCTGTGATAAGTTGTGGTTAGTGGCCGCAGATGCCGCTAGCATCTGTGTGCCACGAAGAAAATGTATTTCTATCTTTAAGCGTTTCAATGCTAAGGATTCCTTAGTATCTTGTCAAGTAAAAAACTAAGATAATCTTAGTTTCTGATTTTTACTTGCGAGCGAAGAGGATGACTGATTCACCAGTTTCTAAAAGGCTTAAAGAAGCGCGAGTTGCAGCGGGGCTTTCACAAAAAAGCCTTGGTATTGCTGCCGGTATTGATGAATTTTCTGCAAGTGCGCGAATGAATCAATATGAGACAGGAAAGCATGCGCCTGATTATCTGACTTTGACGCGCATTGCCAAGGTCTTGAAGCTTCCAACAGCTTACTTTTATGCTGAGTCCGATGAATTAGCGAAACTTGTTGAATTATTTAGTAGATCAAAAAAATCTGGAAGAATAGTAATACTGAAGAAGCTGGGAGCATAAGAGCAACCTAAGCTTTAGTTGTTTTTGTGAAGAACGGGATTAATTTTTTTGAGCATCTTAATCAGCGATACAAACGAAGCCTGTTGTTCCATTATATGTAATCGACCAAGACATCATGATGTCCCGACCTATAAGTACGCCATAAGGTTGTCCAGATAAGTCCACTGCCTGAACTGTTTGAACTTGTCGTCCCATAAGGTTTGTGCCAGGAAAATTAAGTGAAATTTGATGCTGGCTAACATTCATTAAGCCGTTTGCGGTGTGAGTCTGAGTGTATCCTCTGGTTTTTAATTGAAGAGATGAAGCAATCGCAGCATCTATTGATGTAATGGTGCAGCCCGTGTCTACTAAGGCTCTGGCTGTTATAGGAGGTGGGACGGGTATATTTGAAGTTTGTAATGACTGTGCTGTTATTAAGTCAACACCTATTACTATATCCATTACAACGCCCCCCGAGAATAATCCATGTGGCCCTGGTTGAACCTGGATAAGTGTTTTTTTTAGATCAGTGGGATCAGGTTGGGTAAGGACATTAAACTGATAGTAAGTAACGATTGCCATGTAATTGCTCAGGATATAAATGCAGAGTTGATATAGTTTACGCGTTTCTCATCCGTTATTTCTTGAACTAAGAAGTCAGTATTTCCAAATTTTTCATAACCCTGTTTAAGGGCTTCTTCCACAGAGGCATAAATACCCTGAATAGCTTTATCTTTGACAAGTGCGTATTGACCACGATGCTCTTTTAAGAGTTCAGGCAATTTAGATTCAAAAAATTCAAAATTAGGGTTTATAGCGTTCATATGTAATTTATAGCACATTTTCAGTTTTTATACAGAGGTTATTAAGATGCTTTCATTCAGGTAATTTTTCTGCTTATCTCGTTTTTAGCTTGCACGATTACACCGGAATTACACACACTTTTAGAAACTCGTTTCGGGCCTTTTCATAACTATCTGATTATACTATGGGCCCACTAGGACTCGAACCTAGGACCAAGGGATTATGAGTCCCCTGCTCTAACCAACTGAGCTATGGGCCCGTCTGTGCATGGAAGAGTGGAATAGGAGCCACGGCTTTCACGTGCGCAAAAGTATACAAGTGACAAAGTGTTTTGTCACTCTTGTTCTTCTAGGAAACTACGTAATTGCTCTGATCTCGATGGGTGACGTAATTTACGCAAAGCCTTCGCCTCAATCTGACGAATACGCTCACGGGTAACATCAAATTGCTTACCCACTTCTTCTAATGTGTGGTCGGTGTTCATATTTATCCCAAAACGCATGCGCAACACTTTTGCTTCACGTGGTGTCAGTGAGTTTAAGATTTTTTGTGTGGCTTCAGATAAGCCGGTGTTAGTTGCAGCATCCAATGGTGATTCAATGTTAACATCTTCAATAAAGTCACCTAAATGCGAATCTTCATCATCACCTATGGGCGTTTCCATGGAGATCGGTTCTTTTGCAATCTTTAGCACTTTACGGATTTTTTCTTCTGGCAAATCCATGCGCTTACTTAATTCTTCAGGGGTTGGTTCCAAACCGGTTTCTTGCAAAATTTGCCTTGAAATGCGATTTAATTTATTGATGGTTTCAATCATATGCACTGGGATACGGATCGTGCGGGCTTGATCAGCGATTGAACGCGTGATAGCTTGGCGGATCCACCAGGTGGCATAGGTTGAGAATTTGTAACCACGCTGATATTCAAATTTATCAACTGCTTTCATCAAGCCAATGTTACCTTCCTGAATTAAGTCCAGAAATTGTAAGCCACGATTGGTGTATTTTTTTGCAATTGAAATAACTAAACGTAAATTAGCTTCAACCATTTCTTTTTTGGCGCGGCGTGCTTTTGCTTCACCAATCGACATGCGGCGATTCACTTCTTTGATCTCACCAATGGACATTTTCATTAAATCTTGTAGCGAGATTAATTTATTTTGTGCACGTGAAATTTCGGCGGCAAAAGTGAGCAAATCATTGTAATAATTTTTGCCTTTATGGCCTGTCAGCCAATCAAGATTGGTTTCATTGTTCAAGAAAGAGTTAATAAAAATTTTACGTGGCATGCGTGCTTTGTTGACAGCAAGATTCATGATATGACGTTCTTGTGTGCGAATTTCATCGAGTAAGCTACGCATTTTTTTGGAAAGTTTATTAAATTGACGCGAAGCAAGCTTGATGTCCATGAAACACTTTGCTAATTCTTCACGCTTCTGTAACCATTTCTTGCTTTGGGCACCGTGTTTTTTCTCAGCAGCTATTGTTTCATTATAGAATTGACGTAATTCAGCGAAACGTGCTTTAGCAATTTCTGGATCAGGCCCCGTCTCTTCTTCAAGGAATTCACCGCCACCTTCACCACCTTCCTCTTCTTCCTCTTCAACGGCAACTGCAGCAACAGCCACTTTTTCTTTATCAGCAGAATCTTCTTCGGCAAAAATATTAGGTTCAATATAACCGCTAATAATATCACTTAACCGTGTTTCACCTTTTTCGACATTGTCATAATCAGCTAGTACTTCAGCAATCATTTGTGGTTGGTTAGCAAGCGTAGTCAGCATTTGATTCATGCCAGCTTCGATGCGTTTGGCAATAGCAATTTCGCCTTCGCGAGACAATAATTCCACACTGCCCATTTCTCGCATATACATACGCACAGGATCAGTTGTTCGGCCAAATTCACTATCCACCGCAGCCAGAGCGCTGGCCACTTCTTCTTCAGCTACTTCATCGGTAGCTGCTTCATTATCAGCCAGCAACAATTCTTCAGCCTCAGGAGCGACTTCTGCGACACGGATACCCATGTCGTTGATCATGCCAATAATATCTTCGATCTGTTCAGGATCAGCGATATCTGCTGGCAGGTGATCATTCACTTCTGCGTAGGTTAAATAACCTTGCTCTTTTCCGCGGGCAATAAGCTCTTTCAGGCGTGATCGTTGTTGCTCTTGATCCATAGTATTTTGACCTATTAACTCAGGGTGGTGAAAGGGAACCAAACAAACAAGCTATTATACCCGTTGTTTCGGTTTTGAACTAGCCTCTAATTAGGTAAAATTGAGGTAGTAGGGGTTACTTTTTATTATGAATTAACTCATGTAGTATTTGTTTTTCCTCAAAAGACAGACCACCTTGCTCGGCTTTTGCTAGCAATCGCTTGATTTGCTGATTATAAGCTAGTTTTTTTAGCTGTTCTATTGCCCCTAAGAATTCATTCTTAATACCGTCTTTAGGGATCATGTGTTCAGTGCGAGCTAGTTTTTCAAGTAACTTTCTTTCTTTGCGATCACGCCAATACTCAAGTAGCGCACCTGTGTTGGGCAAGGAATATTGTTTAATATTTTCAAAGAGTTCCATAAATAGAGCTGCGCCTGGCACTTCTACTGCAGGGATTGTTTCATTGATATCGCTAGCTAACTGCGGCTCTTGTACCAATAAGGTAATGGCCAAGCGTAAAGTAGAAGGCGAGCGTGCTTTGGGGGAGTTAGTTTTTTTGGAGGGTGTTTTTTTAGGTTGTTTTAACTGCGCGACATCGATTCTGGCCTTTTTAGCCAATTCTTCAAACATCATCTCTTGTAGAATGCCAGGGGGTAATTGTTTGAGGTGTAGAGTAGCCATATTCGCAAAGCGTGCTCGGCCATCTATGCTGCTTAAGTCAGACTGGGTGCTGATAGATTGAAAAAAGAAGTTTGATAAAGTCAAAGCAGTTTGCATGCGCTGCTCAAAACCCTTTTTACCTTCTTTTCGTACCAGTGAATCGGGGTCTTCTCCTTCAGGTAAAAACATAAAACGTATTTGAGTATCATCGCGTACGAGGGGCAAGGTCACTTGTAAGGCGCGCCAGGCAGCTGTGCGTCCTGCTGGATCGCCATCAAAGCAGAAAATAATTTCTGTTGTGTAACGGAACAAGTGCTGTAAGTGATGGGCAGTGGTTGCAGTGCCGAGAGTGGCAACGGCATAGGTGATTTCATGTTGAAATAGCGCAATGACATCCATATAACCTTCTACAATCAAAGCATGCTGTAATTGACGATTGGCTTGTAATGCTTGATAGAGACCATATAGTTCATGGCCTTTTTGAAAAACGGGTGTCTCAGGTGAATTCAGGTACTTCGGTTCGTTTTTATCAAGAACCCGCCCACCAAAACCGATGACTCTGCCGCGTCGATCATGAATAGGAAACATAATACGTTCACGGAAGCGGTCATAATAGCCACCTTCATCCTTTTTGATGAGCATGCCAGCATCCAGTAATTGTTGCTTTAAGGCAGGTGTTTTACCAAAGGTTTGTAATACATGGTCCCAGCCAGGGGGAGCATAGCCTATGCAGAAATCACGAGCAATGGTGCCTGATATGCCACGTTGTTTTAAGTAATCAATAGCGTGTTCGGATTTGCGTAATTCAGTTTGGTAGAATTTTGTAATAGTGGTTAAAAGTTCATAGATGTCATTACTAACAATAGGCTTAGCAGTAGCTTTTGATTCGCGTGGTATTTCCATGCCAGCTTGTTTGGCAAGTGTTTCAATCGCTTCGGGAAATGAAAGACGGTCATATTGCATCAAAAAATCAATGGCATTACCGTGAGCACCACAACCGAAGCAATAATAAAATTGTTTGTTTTGACTGACTGAGAAAGAGGCTGATTTTTCAGTATGAAAAGGGCAGCAGGCAAAATAATTATTGCTCGATTTTTTACGCAAAGGAACGCGACCATCAATTAAATCCACAAGCTCGATGCGGGTTAATAAGAGTTGGATAAATTCCCGTGGTATCTGTAATTGGGTCATCGGGCCTCTTACATAGAATAACTATGTGCGCATTGTAAACGATTTAATCTGGCTCGTCACTGAGCGCTAAAAAGCATAAATTGTGACGATAGTTGCGCAATGTTAATTAAATGCAAATCAGGCAGTGTGAAAATAGGCTCTATGCAGGTAAACGTTCTTTAATTTTGGCGCTCACCGCAGCAATATCGGCGCGTCCCTGCAGCTTGGGTTTTAATATGCCCATTACTTTACCCATATCGCGCATCGATGCAGCATTGGATTCTTTAATGGCAGCATCAATCAGTGCATTTACTTCAGCGTCAGAAAGCTGTGCTGGCAAATAATGTTGAATGACTTGCACTTCTTCCTCTTCTTTTTGCACGAGGTCTGGGCGGTTCCCTGCTTGGTATTGGGTAATGGATTCACGACGTTGTTTTAACATTTTATCTAGGATGGAGAGCACTTGCTCATCGGTCAGCGTGATTCGTTCATCCACTTCTCGTTGTTTGAAAGCAGCTAAAATAAGACGAATAGTCGCCAGGCGCTCTTTATCATGATTGCGCATTGCTTCTTTCATATCTTCGGTGATCTTCCCTTTGATCGCTGATTCAATCATGATTCGCTACTCTATTTAGTATAAAGAGAAAAATTAACGTTGTTTATCTTCTGTCTTTATCTTTGTCTTTAGCAACGACTGCACGCGATATTTTTTTCTGAAAACGCTTCACTGCAGACGCCTTTTTACGCTTGCGCTTCCAGGTAGGTTTTTCATAGAATTCATGGCGTCTTAAATCGGAAAG
>Ga0206921_10027_pt1 | contig 41758 bp, 23 predicted proteins | sample Alteio_BWOrgHeat_66_FD_152930 | JGI IMG/M metagenome (GOLD analysis project Ga0206921, IMG submission 152930) | Enriched cells from forest soil in Barre Woods Harvard Forest LTER site, Petersham, Massachusetts, United States -... | ecosystem: Environmental > Terrestrial > Soil > Temperate forest >...
TCCCACATTTTTCGCTACATGCATCATATAGCGGTAATATTGCGAGGTGACGGCTGAATAGCCGTCATACAGGCTTTTGTTGAAATCATGTTGCCCGCTGGTCCAGGATGGCAGCGAATCCATGACACGCCGGAGATTCTTCAAGGCATAGGCCGTCGCGGTTATGCTGTTATCGCCGATATCCTCCGTCTGACAACGGGGGTCGTTGTTCCGTCCTTCGCCGCCAAACCACAACCGGGGATTCGCCTTTAGACTATCCAGTATCCATTTCCCCACAACCGCCTTATCCTTTTCAATGTCATCCTCGCCGATCCAGCGGTATCCCCATTGGATCGCCCATTTGTCATAAGCGCCGATCCGGGGAAAGATACACGACTCATCGAGGCTATCTTCCGGCTGCGCCACATAGTTGAACCGCGCATAGTCCATGATGGAAGGCGTATGCCCGTTGGCCTTCAGCCACGCCTTGTCCCGGAGTTTTTCCACCGGCGTGGTGCTGCTGCTGCCCATATTGTGGCGCAGTCCCAGCGTGTGACCGATCTCATGTGACGAGGCAAAACGGATCAGCGAACCCATCAGCGAGTCGCTATACACCATTTTCCGCGCGGCGGGGTCGATCGCCCCGGCCTGGACCATATACCAGTCATGCAGCAATTTCATGATATTGTGGTACCAGCCCACATAGCTCTGCAACACTTCGCCCGTGCGCGGGTCATGGATATTCGGCCCATAGGCATTCGCCGTTTCGGATGGCAGATAACGGACGATGGAATAGCGCACATCCTCGGTGCTCATCGTCGTATCGTTCTCCGGCCATTCCTTGCCCACGATGGCATTCTTGAACCCCGCCTGCTCGAAGGCTTTGCTCCAGTCATTGATGCCGGCAATGATATAGGGCCTCCACTGTTTGGGCGTAGCGGGGTCGGTATAATACACGATCTGTTTCTTCGGTTCCACCAATTCGCCCCTCTTATATCTTTCAACATCCTCCTCCTTCGGCTCGAGACGATACCTTACAATAAAGAGCTGTTCCTTGACTCGCTGCTCTTCATCGGAAAAAGCAGAATATCCTCCGGCAAAATAGCCCACCCGCGGATCGAACTGACGCTGTTTCATGGGGATTTCGGGCAATAACATGATCGAGTTCCTGACCTGAAGCGTAGCGACACCGGCCTCCTTTGCCGCATCGATGGCAGCTGGCCCGCCCGGGCCTCCTGCACCCGGCTTGGGCGGCATGGCCGTATAGGTGCGGGTGGACGACACTTCTATGTTCAGCGGATAGGCATGCATGGAATTGATAAAGGTTTTGTCCGCCACCAGTCCGCCCAGGCTCAATGCCATTTTTACCATACCGATACTCGTCAGCGTATTGTCTTTCTGAAACAGGTCGGTGACCTCGATCACCGAGCTTTTATGATCCGGCCCGTAGGCCCTGATATCGAAGGCCATCAGGATCGGGTCCACATTGGCATTGCGCACCGCCTTGTAGATCATCTGCGTGGTGTCGGCCTGGTTGATGTTCTCCGCAAGACGCAAGTAGAGCGTATTCCCGGGCCCCTTCTCGAAATAGAACGTCGACTCGCTGGCTTTTTCCCCTCCATAGACGGGGCTTCCTTCAGGTACTCCGGACAGCCAATTCGTGATCAGGATCTCCTTTCCCAAAATGGAGTCGGGAACCTCGAAAAAATACTTCCCCTCCACACTATGTACCAGCATGAACCCCTTCCGGGTGACGGCGGTAGCCGGGATGACTTCTGTATAAGGTCTGACAGGTATTTTCTTCACCGACGCCGAATCGGACTTCCCGTCCGCCGGCGGCCGCCTTGCTCCAACGGCCGGCCGCTGCTGTGCGCTCACCAGTAATCCCGGGAGGATTACCAGCGCCATACACAAATAGAATAGCTTATGCTTACACATCGATTTTTAATTTATTGCCAGGATATTTTCTGTCTCTTCCTGCAGGAATTGCAAATGCGCCTTATTTAGGCTATCTCCCGTCAGGGGCAAGGCCGCTTTGACGACAGCCTCCAAATGGGTTAAATGGCTCCTGATGATAGCCGGTATATCCGTGGAGCTATAGTCCGGCATGCCGGGTTTGGGGTCTACGACCTTACCCTGGAGTTTCAGGATCAGGGTCAGGAACGCGATATATCTTTTTTGCAGGAAACGCCTGTAGGCATCGGGCTGTTTGTGGGTATACAATTCGCTGAATATACCCTTTTCCAGGTCGGTGAGGTATTCATCGATCGTATAGGCATGCTCCGGTCCGAAGCGGCGCTCGTTCACTTCCAGCTGGTGCAGCAAACCCAGAGATAAGGCGTATTCGAGGGCCTCGTCCTGCACCTTTTCCATCCATTCCTCTTTGCCGGGCCGCCTGAATTTATTGAGCAGTTGGGTATTCAGGGCCCAGACAGGCGTCTCGAACACCTCTTTGTTGAGAAAGGCTGTCGCCGACCGTTGCACCGCCTTCGGAACAAGAGAATATACGTTCTGCCCCGCATCGGGAGCCTGGATGGTTTCATATACCCCCCCGATATTGGCGATCACGGCATGGATATACCGCAGGTATTGTCCCCCCAGCTTGTCATACATATCTTCCAGGTTTCCATAGGTATCATTGGGTTCCTTCGTCCATTGTTCCAAATTGGCCGCGACGGTCCTCAGGTTCTTCAACCCATAGGCGGATGCCTTCATGGCATTATCGCCGAGGTCCTCGGCCTGGCTACGGGGATCGTTGTTCTTGCCGGGACCGCCATACCAAAGCGCCGGGTTCGCCGCCAGGCTATCGGTGAGCCAACCGGCCGTCATCTTCTTCTCCTCCTGGATATCCCGGATGCCCGTATAACGATAGCCCCATTGGATCGCCCATTTGTCATAGGCGCCGACCCGCGGGATCAGATCGTCTTCACTCAGTCGGTCTTCCGGCTGCGCGACAAAATCAAACCGGGAATAATCCATCACCGACGGACAGTCGCCATGAGCCTGAACCCAGGCCTTATCCCGCAGACGCTCCACGGGCACCGTTGCGCTGCTGCCCATATTATGGGCCAACCCGAGCGTGTGCCCGATCTCATGGGTCACCGCATATTGGATGAGCTTACCCATCAACGCATCGTCGAATTTCATGCCTCTCGCTTTAGGATCGACGGTGGCTGCCTGCATCATATATAGGTCATGCAGCATCCGCATCAGGCTCATATGCCAGCACACGTATGACTGCAGTATCTCGCCGCTGCGGGGATCATGCACCTGCACCCCTTCCGCATTTTCCTCTGTGGACGGAAGATAGCGGACCACGAAATACCGGGCGTCTTCCAGGTGCATGCTGCTGTCATTTTCCGGCCATTCCTTGCCGATGATCGCATGTTTAAATCCTGCCTGTTCGAAAGCCTTCTGCCAGGCGTCGATACCGGCAATGACATAGGACCTCCATTGTTTGGGGATGGCCGGGTCGGTATAGAACACGATCGGTTTCTCCGGCTCTACCAGTTCCCCCCTCTTGTACTTTTCCATATCGGCGGCCCGGGGCTCCATCCGGAAACGAACGATAAAGGTCCTGGTATCTACTTTTTGCTGCTCATCGGAAAAGACAGTATAGTCTTCGGTAAAATAGCCGATACGGGGATCCGCGATCCTTTGCTGCATCGGCTCGGCAGGCAATAGCATCAGCGAGGTGGCCGTTCCCAGGGTCAACGCGCCCGCTTCGCCGGCTCCTTCGCCGGCTGCGGCTTCGCCATCGGCGCTCTTCACCCCTCCGCCGCCTGCAGAAAATGTCTTGGTTGCCCTGATCTCGATATTGATCGGATAGCCATGCATGCTCTCGATGTAGGACCGGTCCGCTGCCAGGCCGCCCAACATCATTCTCTTTTTCGAGTCGGCGCTGATCCCTACGATTGCATTGTCATTCTTAAAATAATCGGTCACATCGATCACCGAGCCATTGTTATCCGGACCGTAGGCCTTGATATCGAAGGCCGTTACGATCGGGTTTTCGCTGGCATCACCCACGGCCCTGGCAATGGCATTCCCCGGCTCTACCCAGTTGCGGTGCGTGATCACTTTGACCAATAGGTTATTGGACGGCCCCTTATAAAAGGCGATGCTCTTGGTATTGACGATCTCCCCTGGGAATTTGGGACAGTCCGTCGGCACCCTGGTGAGACGCGTGGTGACCAGGATCTCCCTTCCGAGGAGACTGTCGGGTATCTCGAAATAATATTTATCATCGGTCCGGTGAATGGAAAACAATCCATGGCTGGATTGCACCTTCCCGTTGAAGAAGTCCCTGAAAGATTTAATGACCGTTCTTTTGTTGACCACGGAATCTCTCTTATCCGCTCCGCCTGCTTTTTCCTGGCTCCTCGCCGACCCGGCTACCAGCAGCAAGGCGGGAAGCATGCCGTAAGAGATCCTTTTGACTAATCGCATCGTGTTTACTATGATTAAAAAATTAAAATTAGGCCTCCCTACAAACCAATGTTTTTCTTAAACCGGATATCGACGATCTTGTCGAACCCCGTGTATACATCGGCGTAAGGAGATATGATTTGCCCGGAGGCATTGAGGTTGAAGAAATAGACATTGTTTCCATTCCCGGCGGCCGTCTCGTCGGTGGCCACCACCAGCACCTTTCCTTCCGTCAGCGGCAGGGGGGTCTTCGGGTTCGTCGCCGGGCTGGAATATTCCGATTTGAAGATCTTCATCGCCTTGATGATCGTCCCGGTGGGGAATCCATATCCGACAGCCGCCGTCGACGCTCCCTGCGTGTTGGAAAGCGAACAGGTATAGATATTGTTTCCATTGGTATAATAGAAGACACCCGGCGCCGGCAGATAGGTCGGGACGGCGAATTGCGCGGCGGTATTGATACCGGGACAAAGGGCGGGATCGAGGTAATACCGGCCGGTAGAAATATTGTTGGTGATAGCCAGGTACATCGGAAACTGGATCACGAAGGTGGAATCCTGCGTCTTGCTTCTGAAGAAACAATCCCAAAGCAAGGCGCTGCTCGCACTATAGGGCAACGTCTGCATATTGTCTGCATAGACCAGGCTCTTGCCGATATTGTTCAGGTCGAACCCCTTGCCGGAAGGCAACAGGTTGGCCGCGCTGGCAGCGGGGTACGGGGCAAAATGCGCATTCGGAAGATCGGGCAAAGCCGGCACCATAGCATTATTGCTGCTCGTATTCACTGCAAAAAAACAACCATGCACGGTATCATACATCGCACAATAAGCATCCGAAAGACCGGAATACTGCATGATATAGGGACTGACGGTCCACGACCCCAATACCGGGACCCCGAAAAGGATAGGAGGCGTTTTGATAGTGGTGGCATTCACCTTCAGATACGAGAATTGATTGTTGTTGATCAACCACTCGGTCTGTCCCTGGCTGACGACCCCGTTGTTTTGAATATTGATGCCGCCGGTGTTGTCGAAGAACCATGCGCTGCTGTAGCTGGAGTCGGTGTAATCCGTCGCCCGCACCTGGGTGCCGCCTCCCGGATAGGCAAAGACCAGCTTTTGCATCGCGAGCGTAGAGGCATAATTCATGACATACATGCCATAAGTGCCGGCGGGCAATTTACGGCCATTGGCGCCCGCATACAGGTTATTGTAGACTGCCCCATGGCTGGAACCATCCCTGGACAAAATGATGGATATATCGCCGCCGCCGGAAGACGCGGACTGATCCTGCAGCACCAGCCAGCCCTCGCCGGCCTGGACACTCGCCATCACCTGCAAGTAAAAATATTTGTAGAAAGAAACGCCCGTTTGCTTATCGGTCACCTGATTGACCACATTATAAAACCCTATCTGGGCCGTGATGGGCACGTGCAGGTTCTGGACCGTATCCAGCAGGTTTTGAGAGGGGTTCGGGTTGGTGACGGTGGCCTGCACCAGGTACCAGCGACAGCTGAGCGGATGGCTTGCCGTCGTCTGGGAATCGGTGACGTTGATGGTCAGGGTATCGTGTTGCCGGACACTGAACGTATCATTGCCGGCGGATACCACGTGCACCTGGTTCAGGTCGGTATAGGTATAATTTCCCAGGTCTCGTTTGCACGAAGACACCGCCGATAGCAGGGCGCATACGGCGATGAAGCCTGCTGCACCGGGAATTTTATCGAATAGCTTGATCATAAAATGGCGATTGAAAGGGCCGGATTAGTAATTGGTGGGATTTATCTTGATCGTATCGTTGTTATGGTCCGGGTCCAGCAGCACCGGCCCTTTCCCCGTGTAATTGCCCGGGTAGGTCACGGCGATATAGTTGTGTATCATTTGCAGGTACTGCGTATAGATGGCCGGAGGCTGGTTGGTGCCATAGGGAAACGAAGAGATGGAACTATCCGCCAGCGGGTTATACAGCGCTTCGAGTATCAGCTCATACTTGGTCTTCGTCCACATGCCCAAATTCGCCAGCGCCCAACCCTTGGCGCCCGTACTGGTGGCATCCCAATCCACCGGCTTCTGCAAATACAGCACCTGGACATTGTACAGTCCCTGCGAGTTATTCGGCGCGGAAAAATTTTCATTTGCCGCGATCTTCAGAAAGAAATTGATCGATATCGAATCCAGGACCGGTGTCCGGTACAGCACCACCGGTATCCTGACGGATGTCGCATTCGCGGGAAGGACATAGGGCGGCAACAACTTGAAGTCCGAACCAGCCGTGGCATTGGCGGCGATGGTATCCACGACGGCCACCGAGAGTTCCCGGTCCTTTGGAGACGGATTCCCCAGCAGGCTCACCTGCACCAGGAACGTGTCGATGGTCCGATTCGGATAAGTCGCAAAGGAGAACTGCGTCGCGCTGACGTATAGGGGGTTGAATAGATTAGGCGCCCCGAAATACAAGGCTGGCTTCTGCGAGAATTGCATGGGAGATTCGGGTTTGCATCCGGATACCACCAGGACCACCGCCACCCAACAACCCAATAAGATCTTATTTTTCATTCGTTGCTTTTTTCAGAATTTTATCAGAGCCCCCTGTATTGTTTTTCCGCATCGGGCAGCGGGAATACGAACACCGCGGGAGGCAATATCGTTGGCGTCCCCGCATAGGTATTCAGGTTCAGGTTCAGTCGCTTGTAATAAAAGAACGTTTGCCCTTCCTGGCTGAACTCCTTCCTGTATTCATTCCTGATCAGGTGGAAAAGGCTGTCCGTCGTGGATATTCCGGCGCTATTGAGAGCCGTCAGCCCCCGCGCCAGCCGCACCGGGTTGATGAAATTCACACCCGTCGGAACATCGCCATTGGTCCCTGCACATTCCGCGGCGATATAATACATTTCGGACACGCGGATCACCGGCATCAGACCCTGCAGGTTATAAGGCAGGTTGGCCTCCTGGTAAAACTTCGAGGGCACCACCGTATTTACATTGGTCGATCCCGGTATCGGGTCGAACCAGGATTTCAAACGCCAATCGGTATTGTCGGAGACAGGGACGATATACGGATTGTTCTTGCCGGTCGCGCTCACATTCAACACCAGAGGTGTCGCGGGCGACTGCAATTCGAAAATGCTCAGGCTGTAGGCGCCGATATTTTGCGAATACAGCGCAAACAAATGCTCTTGTGAATAAGTGTGGTCACGGACCACATTCGTGCTTGCGGCGACGTTGCTCGTGATCAGCGGGAATTTATTGCTACCGATCACCGCCTTCGCATAGTAACTGGCGCTATCGGTATTGCCCGCATACAGGTATACCCTGGCCGTCAACCCGCCAACCGCCCAATAGTTCAGGTGGTTTTGGGTATAGGAAGTAAAAGGATCGGTAGTGGCCCCCAGCACCGCGGATGTGTCCGTGAGGGAAAGCAGCGACCGGGCAGCAGCCAGATCGGCCAAACAGGAGTCCAGCACGGCGCCGACGGTGTACAAAGGCGTCTGCCGGATCGTAAAGCTCTTGACATAGGGGATGGCCGGCGTGGTCCCGGCCGTCAGCGGCGGTTGTCCGAACAACCGGACGGCATCGAAATGGAATAACGCCCTCAATCCCAGGGCTTCCCCCTTGATCCTTTGATAATTGTCGGCCGTAAAGACCCCTTTCGCGGCGTCTATCTGGGCAAGGATATTGTTGACATTGGCAATATTGTTATACAAAGCTGACCAGATATAGCCGATCTCCGGCTTTAAGAGAGGATCGTTATAGTTGTATAAGTAGGCGGCATTGTACAGAGCGCTACCCCCCGCGGCCGAATTACTGGCATTATCATAGTTGTACGCCATCACTGACAGGATACCCATGGACAGATCGTTGGTATAGATGCCGTTCGACCCGCCGGAAGTGGACTTGTCCATATTCAAATAAACCCCGGTGAGGGCGTCTTTGAACCCTTGCTCGTTGGTGAACAGGGTCACCTGCGGCACTTTGTCCTGCGGCGTTACATTCAGCCATTTTTTGCAACTTGTCAGACTGCCTGCCAAAAGGCTCACGATCATTATTTTTTCAAACCGGATCATATAGTTGTCGATGGTTTTATAGATCAAAAGGATGTCGATAATCCGAAACTGAAACTCCTGGCGAACGGATACCCTGTACCCCGCTCCAGTTTGATCGTGCTCAGCCGGAACACGTCATTCTGGGTGACGAACAAGCGCGGCGTCGAAAGATGCGCCCTCCGCACCCAGCTTGCCGTCGACGGGAAATTATAGCCGACCGTTATGCTCGAAGCATTCAGGTAATTGTTGTCCTGTACGAACCGCGAGGTCGCGTTGGTGGTGGAAGTATTGGACAGGGCCTTGAATGACGCATGGTCTCCCGGTTGCTTCCAACGGTCTGTCAATACCCGGCTGTCCGCATTCGTATTCAGCAGGTTCACATTTTCCACCAGGTTCACCAGCGTCTGGTTGTACATTTGCCCGCCATATTCGAAGCTCATCTGGATATTGAATACAAAGCCCTTGTACATCAGGTTGCTGCCAAACGCACCCTTGAACTTGCTGGTCTGGTCGCCGACCGGCCTTTTATCCGCCGCACTCCAGACAAAGGTGGTGGTCCCGTCCAGCTTCCTGTATAGCTCGTTGCCCGTCGCCGGATCGATTCCCAATGAGGGCACGGCCCAGATCTGCGTCATCGACTGACCTACCTGGTATAGGGGCAGCGGCGCCGTCTGGTCCACATTCTTGGCATTATTGGCATTGTTATAGGCAACGATCGCCGGCGACAGGCTCTTGATCGTATTCGTATAATGGCCCGTATTGAAATTCAACGTCCAGAAAAAATTCTTCCTGGGATCGCGGATCACCACCGCCGATACCATGACTTCATATCCCTTGTTCGTCGTCGCACCCAGATTGTCCATATAGGTGCTGAACCCGGTCGACGGCTCGATCCCCAAAGGCAAAACGAGGTTGTTGGTATTTTCAATGAAATAGTTGCCATTGATATTGATCCGGCTCTTCAACAGGGATGTCGTCAACCCGATATTCAATTTGTCGGTCTGCTGCCACTTCAGGTCCGGATTCGCATAGCCTTGCAGATAGTTGCCCAACTGCAGCCGGTAATTATTCGTCATATCATACTGGTAGATCGGCTGTCCGAGGAAGGCGGTAAAATTCTGGTTTCCCGTCACCCCATAGCTCACCCGCAAACGCAGCTGCTGAAAAATGCCGTTGCCCTGGAAAAAACGCTCCTTATCGATATTCCATCCCGCACCATAGGCAAAAAAAGGAGCTATGCGGTTGTTGCTGCCGAACTGGGAGGACCCGCTGGCATTCACCGTCACTTCGGCGGTATAGCGTTCGCGATAATTATAACTGGCGCTGCCATACAATGAGAGGCTCCTGGTCTGGCTGATCCCCTCCGACGGTTTGATATCGGCTAGGTTATATCCATTGGCCATCCCCATTTCGTCCAGGTAATCATTCGGAATTCCATTCGTCGTCACCGTCGTGGAAGAAGAGCTCGTCGACTGCGCATCTCCGCCCACACTCACGAAGATCGTGTGATCCCCGAACCGTTTGTTATAGTCCAGCCCGATACGGCTGTCCATGACGGCATTGCGTCCCCGTACCTGGGTGTACGACCCCAGGTCCCCGACCCCCGTCGCCAGCGAGCCGACGAAACTCGTATGATCGGCCGGCAGGTATTGTTCCGCCGCGGGTAGTTGGCTGACGATATTGAGACCGCCAGAGAGCCTCAGGTTGGGAAAGATCGCGTACTCGGCATTCACGGCGTTCGTAATGCTCAGGTAACTGGAGTTATCCTTGACGTTCAGCGTAGAGTTATACATCGCATTCGTGAAGGTGCCGCCGGGCGCCGGATTGGGAATTCCCAGGGCCGCCGCCGAAGGTTCGAATATCTTGGCGATATGTCCCGTACTGTCATATGGGCTGAAGTAGGGGAATTGGTTCGCATAGGTGGAGTATGCGCCCCAGGGACTATTGTTCGACAATCCATAACTCAGGGTAGTATTGTTGGAGAGTTTGAAACGCCCGGCCACATAGCCCAGGTAATTGTTCAGCGTATACGTATTGCGCGAAGACCCTTTCATCACACCTTCATTGTTGGTATAGGACAGGTTCAACCCGAACCGAACATGGTTGGTGCCTCCGCTCATGCTCAAATTATGCGAGGTGCCCAGTCCGAACCGCACCGGTTGAGCCAGCCAATCCGTATTCACGCCCCTTTGCACATTATAAAGCCGCTCGTTGTACCACTGTTGCAATGCCTGGTTATTCGCCTGGTTGCCATTCGGATCCGTATAGATGCCCGCGATCTGCTGGGCCTTCAGCAATCCCGCGGCATCCAGCAAGTGATACGAGCTCAGGTCCGGCACGGACAGGTTCACATTCACCGAATAGGTCATTTGCAAACGGCCCGACACGGGCTTCTTCGTCTCCACCACGACCACCCCGTTGGCCGCCTTCGATCCATAGGCCACCGCCGCGGCCGCGTCCTTCAGCAGCGTCACCCGTTCGATCCGGTTGATGTCCAGGTCATACAACGTCTGCAGCGTCGATTGGAAACCATCGATGATGATCAGCGGCTGATTGGGATTGGACGCATAGCTGGACATGATATCGCCGCTGGAAACAGCCGGCGCAAGGGTCGAACCATTTCCCTGCAGGTTGGCCGGCAGGTTGTTCGCCCCGCGAAGCTGGATCACCGGCAAGGTATTGGGATCGCTGCCCATGACATTATTCTCCGTTATCCGGAAGCTCGGGTCCATCACCGCCAATGCTTTCACGACACTCGTCGGGTTCACCATCTTCAACTCATCCCCCGTCATCGTCGTAGCCGCACCCGTAAAATTGCCCACCGGCCGGCGATACAACCCGGTATTGACGACCGCCTCGGATAAGGTGCTGACCCTCCTGGCCAGCTTAACGATAAGTTCGGTCTGCCCGGGCTTTACCTTTATTTCCTGCAATTCGAATCCGACATGCGAGATGCGGATCACCGAATTCTCGGGCACATGGATAAGCGTGAATTTCCCATCATTACCGGTGACTACGGTTGCCTGTCCCCGAATGGATACTACCACGCCTGAAACAGGTCTGCCTTCGGGGTCGGAAATCTTGCCGCTCAATTGCTGGATGATGGCCTGGGCAAAAGAAACAGTGCCAACAAGCATACCCGCGAAGGTCAGCGCCAGCATGCTGGCGTGCCGTATGATTTTACTATTTGAATAGATCGCGTTCATTGGTTTGCAGGTCATTGATGCTCAAAAAATAGTTTTGGTCGTAACGTTCGGTTTATTCGGGTTTTGGAAAGACATACGATGCCCCCGCGACCGGGGCCACTTTCTGCATCGGCAGGGTTGATATACTCAAATTGTTTCGCTTGAAGTAATAGAAGACCTGCCCCTCTCCCAACATTTCCTTCCGGTACTCTTTACCGATTTCCATGGTGATACTATCCTTCGGCAGCGTCGCCAGCGTGTAGGCCGGTATCCCCCTGTGCACCCGCACGGTATCCAGCCAGGCAGTAGCCCGCGTATAGTCCGCATTCAACTGCTGGGAACATTCCGCGGCGATATAGTACATCTCGCTCATGCGGATCAACGGCATAACATTGTTCGGACCGAGCACGGCTGCCGACAATTTCTTCGGCTGAACTACGGCATTGGCATTGGTGAAATTGTAGGTCAGCCCCGTAGCCGGATCGAAGAACGCATTTGCTTTCCGCCAGTCGGCCGTATTGCCCGATCCGGTGACATAGAGCGCTGTCTGGTTCACCGGAAGCAGTCCCAGCGGAGTAGCCGTATTGAAGAGCCCACTGAGGGTAGCAGTCAAATTATTGGCAGGTACATAGATGGAGAATATATGCTCATTGGAGAACAGGGCATCGGTGGCGACCGTCGCCATCGGGTACTTCCCGCTATTGATCAACTGCAACGCATAGCTTTGTGCATCGGCCAGGTCTCCCTGGTACAAATAGACCCGGGCCTGCAAGGCCTTAACACCCCAATAATTCAAATGCGCCGTCACCACCGCGGAATCCCTGAACAATCCCGCCGCCATGGCCAAATCGGACAAACAGGAATCCAGCACGGCGCCAGTCGTCAGGGTCGGCTGTGCATAGGGGGTCAATTGCTTCATATAGGGGATGGCCGGTACGGACAGGTTTTGGGCCGCGGCGGCCGGACCGAATAGCCGTGCCAGGTCGAAATGCAGAAACGCGCGCAAGGCGATGGCCTCCGCCTTCAGGTCATAATAGTCATTCCCCGTAAAAAGCCCCTTCTTCCCATCGATCTGCGACAGCAGGTTATTCAGCTCGCCGATACACTGGTAGGTGCTGTCCCAGATATTCCGCACCGCGCCATTCACCGCGGGGTCCTGGAAGTTATACGCCGCCCCCTGGTAGTAAAGACTTCCTATATTGGCGTTCATCGCGGTGTCATAACTCCTCCCCATCACCGACAACAGCCCCATCGTCAATTCCCGCCCATACAGACCTGATGTTCCCATTTGCAGGTACACGGCATTCAGCGCTTCATGAAAACCCTGGGCAGTTGAAAAAACGACCTGCGAGCTCACCTGCTCCGGCGCCCTCGTGTCCAGGAATTTCTTGCAACCGCCGATAGATGCGGTCAGGACGGTTCCCAGGAAAATGCTTTTAATCAGATGGATCTTATTCATACTAGGATCGATGTCTATTTAATGGCGGTGGTGAGTGTTAATGAAAATGTCCGGTTGAATGGGTATGCCGTTCCCCGTTCCATTTCGTTGTTGCCGACCCGGAATGCATTATTCGCGACCAACGAAATACCGGTTTGTTGAAACGGCAGCTTATTGTTCCTGAACGACGGCCAGGTATAGCCGAGGACCAGCGAGGCGCATTCGAGCTGATCGCTATTCTGCACAAAACGGGAAGTAGCGTAAGTGGGCGAAGTCTGCAAACCATTTGCGGACAGCGCCTTGAGCTTTGCATGATCACCGGACGTCTGCCATCTCTTCGAGGAGGCCGCCCGGCTGTCCACATTGTTCGCCAGATTGGCATTCTCCACCATATCCGCAAGGGTTTGGTTATAGATCTGCCCACCCAGCTGGTACCGGAAATAAGTCGCAAACGAAATTTGTTTCACCGACAGGGAGGTCCCAAAGGTGCCTTGCCATTTCGGGGAGTAATCGCCCACGACCCTTTTGTCCGCCGCGGACCAATTGAATGTCGAACTTCCGTCGGGCCGGAGAAATAATTCCTGGCCGGTGGCGGGGTCGATGATCGCAGATCGCACGGCCCAGATGGAAGTCAACGATTGCCCCTTTACATACAGTTGGTGGGGCCTGGTCTGGTCGACCGCAGAACTATTGTTATAGGCATTCAGCGAGTCGACATAATTGGAAGTGGCCGTTATGGTATTCACGTTGTGAAAACCGGACGCCATCACATTCCAAAACACCCTGTTCTTCGTGTCCCGGATCACCGCATATTGCAGGGAGAGTTCGACGCCGCTGTTTCGGATACCCCCCAGGTTGTCATAATAGTTAAAGCTGCCAAATCCTGTATAAGCCGGAGAATATACCGGCAACACCAGACCGGAGCTCTGCTGCCGGTAATAAGTGGCGTTGACGAACAGCCTGCTATCCAGCAATACCGACTCCAATCCGACATTGCTGTTGGTAGAGGTCGGAGCAGCCAGGTGCGTATTGCCGACACCGGAGAGATAGGCGCCCAGTCCCACCCCGCGGGTTCCAAGATTGGACCCGCCGAGGATATACTGCTCATTGGTCAGGTAATTGTAGGAGTCGTTATTCAGATAGGATTGAAAGAACTGGTTGCCCGTTACCCCGGTCGAGGCTTTCAAACGCAACTCATTCAGGACCTTCCCCCGATGGAAAAAATGTTCGTTATGGATATTCCAGCTGGCCCCTGCTGCCCAGTAACCGGCATAGGGGTTGGAGGGTCCAACCTGCGAAGATCCAAACCCGGTCCCAACGAGGTCCACCTGGTACCTGCGGTCATAGCTATAGTTGGCAGACGCAAAGGCGGATACCCACCGGTCCTGTATCATGCCGGTTGCGGGCTTCGAATTGCTGTACCCATTTCCAAATGCGATATTGGCCATGTGGTCGCTCGAAAAGCCCTGCACCTGGATGCCGGTGGCGTCGCTGTTCGTGAACATCCCGCTGATGCCGGCATTGGCATCGATATGATGCAAACCGATCTGTCTTGAAAAATTCATTTTCAATTCGCCTTCCACATCCCACCACCGGCTGGTAGTTTGATCGTACGTGCCGCGCTGGAAGAACTGCGCCGGCGCGAAGTTTCCAAAAGTCGTATTGGATGGGGGAAGGAATACATCGTTCTCATCGCTCTGGTAGTTGATCGACGCCCGGCCGTTCAGAGCGAAACCCCGGCCTATCATCCATTCCGCATAAGTCGTATTGCCGATGCGGTTGTAGGTGGTGGTATTTTGAGTAGCAATAGTGCTGTTAAAGGCAGGATTGTACACCGTCACGACGCTGTCCGCACCCGCTGCGGTCTTTATATGGTATTGATCCAGCACCTTGGCAAAGTTCCCGGTCAGCGAATCATACGGCGACAAATAGGGATCCAATTTTGCATAATCCGACAGGTTGCCATAGGGCGACTGGGAAGATTGCATGGAGGAATAGGAGAGGTCATTCCGGATGACGAACGCCTTTAACCGGGCGCCGATATGCAGGTCCAATCCATAGGTCTGCCGCTCTGACCCCTTCATGGTACCCTGTATATCGCTATAGGCGAAATTCAACCCGTATTCGACATGATCGTCTCCCCCATCCACGGTCAGGTTATGCTTGTTCACGACGGCCGTCTGAATGGGCACCTGCAGCCAATGCGTATTGATGCCGGCACTGACGGCACTGGCATGTTCGCTTTGCAGGGCGGGCAGACCATTATAATAACCGGCCTTGTTCTCCAGGGCAAATTTGTTTCCGGCATTCAACAAATGATACGAGCTCAGGTCGGCACTCGCCGCCTGCACGAGACCCGTATATCGGACGTTGATATCTCCTTTCTTCGTCGGTGCGGTCTCGATCAGCACCACGCCGTTCGAACCCCTCGCGCCATAAGGCGCTGTAGCTACGGCGTCTTTCAGGATGACGATCCGTTCGATCCGGTTGATATCCATGTCCACCAGCTGTTGCATGCTGATCTGCACCCCGTTCAGCAGGAAAAGAGGACGGGTGGAAGCCGTAACCTGGTCGGCTACAAAATCCGCGGAAGAAGGAGTCATCTGGACCCCGGTGGATGTGGCGGCGGAATGGGTAGCAACGGCCGCTGCAGCCGGAAAATTGGCGGCGCCCCTGATCCGGACCTCAGGCAATACATTCGGGTCATCTCCCGAAAGATTGTTCCTAAACACCTGGAAAGAGGGGTCCGCAATGGCGATGGCATCCAGGACACTGGAAGGATTGATCCTTCGCAGATCGCTTCCCGCGATTCCCGCTTTCACCGCCGCGCTATCCGCCGGTTTACCGCTTTCCAGGTCGGTCACCTTGACCCGGACGGAAAATGGCGTCTGGCGAACCTGTTGTGCCATGCCGGTCCAGGATTTGGCAATCAATAGAATAGCAATGAGATAACCGCAGGGTTTAGGTAAATTCCTCATACATGTGATAATCTAGGTTCCGGTGCCATTATGGCACAGTATAGAAAGAGACTGGCGAGCAGGGTTTCCCCTTACTCGTTCAAAAAAAAATCCTTTCTTAAAAAGCCGTCGACAACCCCAGGCTATAGCTTCGGGCAAATGGATAGCTCGTACCGCGCTCCAGTCCGATGGTGCTCAGCCGGAAAACGTCGTTCTGGGTAACGAACAATCGCGGCGCCGAGAGATGCATCTTTTGCACCCACACCGCCGTCGGAGAAAAATTATAGCCCACCGTAATGCTGGAAGCATTCAGGTAATTGTTGTCCTGTACGAACCGCGAAGTCGCATTGGTAGGAGAAGTATTGGACAGGGCCTTGAATGCCGCATGATCACCCGGCTGCTTCCACCGGTCCGTCAACACCCTGCTATCCGCGTTGGTGGATAGCAGGCTCACATTCTCCACCCGGTCCTCCAACGTCTGATTATAGAGCTGCCCGCCATATTCGAAGCTCATCTGGATATTCAACACAATCCCCTTATACAGGAGGTTGCTGCCAAATGCGCCTTTGAATCGGCTGGTCTCATCACCCACCGGACGTTTATCGGCCGCGCTCCAGACAAAGGTGGTGGTCCCGTCCAGTTTGCGGAATAACTCGTTGCCCGTCGCCGGATCGATCCCCAACGAAGACACCGCCCAGATCCGGGTCATAGACTGGCCTACCTGGTATCGGGGTAACGGCGTTGTCTGATCCACACCATTTGCATCATTGGCATTATTGTAAGCGATGATGGCCGGCGAAAGACTCCGGATGGTATTCGTAAAATGGCCTGTATTGAAGTTCAATGACCAGAAAAGGTGCTTCCGCTGGTCACGGATCACCACCGCCGATATCGTCACCTCATATCCCCTGTTCGTCGTTGCACCCAAATTGTCCATATAGGCACTAAAGCCGGTCGACGGCGCGATGCCCAGGGGTAGGATGAGGTTATCCGTATGCTCGATAAAATAATTGCCATTGATATTGACCCTGTTGTTTAACAGGGAAGTCGTCAGCCCGATATTCCATTTATCGGTCTGTTGCCACTTCAGATCCGGATTGGCATATCCCTGCAGATAGGTCCCCAGCTGTAGCCGGTAATTATTCGACGTATTATATTGGTAGACCGGCTGACCGAAAAAGGCGGCGAAATTCTGGTTTCCCGTTACCCCATAGCTCACGCGCAGCCGCAATTGTTGCACCCATCCGCAGGTCGGAAAGAATCGTTCCTTATCGATGTTCCAGCCCATCCCATAGGCAAAAAATGGTGCGATGCGGTTGTTGCTGCCGAACTGGGATGACCCGCTGGCATTCCCCGTTACTTCCGCCGTATAGCGTTCCGTATAAGTATAGCTGGCGCTGGCATACATCGAGAGGCTTCTCGTACGGTTCATGCCCTCCGCCGGCTTGATATCGGCGGCATTATATCCATTGGCCATCCCCAGCTGACTCAGGTTGTCATTCGGAATGCCATTCGCCGTCACGCTCGTGGAAGAAGAGCTTGTCGACTGGGCCGTTCCGCCCACACTGACAAAGAGGGTATGATCCCCGAACCGCCTGTTGTAATCGAGACCGATGCGGCTGTCCATGACGGTATTTCGCCCCCGGATTTGCGTATACGATCCCAGGTCCCCGATCCCTGTCGCCAGCGAGCCGACGAAACTCGTGTGGTCCGCCGGGAGGTATTGTTCCGCACCGGGTAGTTGATTCACAATATGTAGACCGCCGGAAAGCCGCAGGCTGGGCAACAGGACATATTCGACATTCACCGCGTCATCGAACGAAAGATAGTTGGAATAATCCTTCACGTGCAGCGTCGAGTTGTACATCGCATTCGTGAAGATGCCGCCGGGCGCCGGGATAGGGATGCCCAACGCTGCCGCCCGCGGTTCCAGGATCTTGGCCACATGTCCTGTGCTGTCGTAGGGACTGAAATACGGAAACTGACCCGCATACGTAGCAAAGCTACCCCAGGGACTGTTTTTCGATGACCCATAGGTTACCGTTGCATTATTCGAGAGCTTCAACCGACCTGCGACATAACCCAGATAATTGTTCAGGGCATAGGTAGTGCGCGATGACCCCTTCATCACTCCCTCTGTATTCGTATAGGATAAATCCAGTCCGAACCGAACGTGATTATTGCCTCCGCTGAGGTCCAGGTTATGCGAGCTGCCCAGTCCATTCCGCACCGGCTGGGCCAGCCAGTCCGTATTCACACCCCTTCTCACCTGGTAAAGCCGCTCGTCATACCATTGTTGCAGGGCGACATTGTTCGCCTGGTTGCCATTCGGATCGGTATAGATGCCCGCGATCTGCTGGGCCATCAGCAACCCCTTCGCATCCAGCAAATGATAGGAGCTCAGGTCCGGCGCAGACAGGTTCATATTCACCGAATAACTCACTTGCAAACGCCCCGAAACGGGCCTCTTCGTCTCCACCACGATCACTCCATTTGCCGCCTTCGACCCATAGGCCACTGTGGCAGCCGCATCCTTCAGCAGGGTCACCCGTTCGATGCGGTCGATATTCAGGTCATACAGGGCCTGCAGCGTCGACTGAAACCCATCGATGATGATCAGCGGCTGGTTGGGATTGGACAGGTAGCTTCCCATGATATCCCCCTGCGACACCGGAGACGGGATGGCCTGTGATCCGGCGCCTCCCTGCAAAGTCACCGGCAGATTGTTCGCGCCGCGGAGCTGGATCACCGGCAAACTGTTCGGGTTACTGCCCATGACATTGTTTTCCGTGATCCGAAAACTGGGGTCCATCACAGACAGCGCCTTGATCGTACTCGCCGGGTTGATCATTTTCAGCTCCTCCCCGCTCATGGTCGCCGCTGCCCCCGTAAAATTGCCCACGGGACGACGGTAAAGACCGGTGTTGATCACGATCGAGTCCAGCTTCCGTTGTTCCCGTTCAAGCCCGATCCATAGGGTATCCGCCATGCCCATATGCAGGAGCAGCGAACCCGCCTTCTCCTCCAGGGATAAATAACTGACAAAAGAAAACACCAAAACGGTCTGTTCACTAATCCCTCCAAGCGTGAAAACGCCGTCCTTATCCGAAACCGTGCCCAATGGAGTCCCTTTTATGCGGATGATCGCACCCGCCAACGGGGTCCTGTCCGAATCATCGATGATCCGCCCCGTAACCATGATCTCCCTTCCGCCTGCAGCGGGCCCCGGGCCCGGGGAATTTCCCGGCTTCTCTTTCAATATGATCTCCCTGCCGCTGATCTCATAGGTCAGCGGCAGACCCCGCAAACAGATATTGAGCACTTCACCGATGGACTTGCCCTGAATGTCCAGGCTGATCCTTGGTGCCGCCGCAATCTGCTCCTGCGTATATGTGAAATAATAGCCGGTTTGTTTTTCGATCAGTCTGAATACCTGCTCGAGCGATTCGTCCTTAACAGAAATGGAAATGGTTTGTGAAGAGGCCTTTATAGAGCTTACCAGAAAAAAAGCCAAAAAAATAAGCGCACGTGCGCTTAGGAGTAAACCCCGGTTCATCGCGCAAACATACATAGAATATTTTTAGGATAAGAAGGCCTTCGTTTTTGTTCTATCTTTATCCGCCCTAATTTATTAATTTCTTAACGAATATTTCCTTGCGTTCGCTTTCGACATATGATGACAGGACCCTGGTGATGTTGCTCAAAAAAGGAGACCGGGAGGTATTTACCGAGATCTACCATCGCTATTGGGATAAGTTATACTTTCTTGCCTATAGTCATTTGAAATCGGAAACGGCTACCGAGGAGACCGTTCAGGAAGTGTTTTATTTGCTCTGGAAGAAAAAAGAACGGTTGGATATCGAATTCCTGCCGGCTTATCTGTCTGCCATGACCAGGCACGCCGTGTATAAAAAACTCGCAGGCGAACGAAAAAAACTGCAGGTCGAGGCCAGGGCCGCCTCCGGTATTGCCTTGGAGACCAATGAGATCCGGACCGTCGACAATCGCAACCTCCTGGAGATCGTGGAAAAGCTGTCTAACATCCTGCCGGAGAAATGCAGGTTGGTCTTTATTCACAACAAATTGTTGGACAAGTCGATAGAGGAAGTGGCTGCCATCCTCCAGATCTCGACCAAGACGGCCGAGGCACATCTGACAAAGGCCCTGAAGATCTTGCGGACAAGGCTGGAGGGGATCACCTGACGGCTCCTGAGACGCGGAAGAAAAAGTTTCAACCGAACCAAGGGTTTTTTCATCATTCAATGCTCAATAAAGTGTACCCGAAATAATATCCCGAGCCATGGAAGAAAATAGACTAAGCGAACTGGCAGAGAAATACCTGAACAAAACGATCTCACCGGAGGAAGAGGCAGAATTGCATGCCTGGTGGGACCAGGAAACCAATGACGAGGAAGAGCAAATCGTCATCACGGCACAGCCCGAGACTTATGATCGCGTAAAGGACCGGATCCTGGACGGGCTGAACCGGAAAATCGATGCCGAGCGCGCCCCCACCCGGTTGAGAAGGATCGATCGGCGCTGGCTGGTTGCGGCATCCATCATCCTGATAGCCGCTACTACCGCCATCATCATCCCCCTTTCCCGCAAACAGCCCGCCATCCCCGGCGATGCCCCGATCGATGCGGCCCGCGCCATCAAACCCGGCGGTAATAAGGCAACTTTAGAACTGGCGGATGGGCGAACCTTTCGGTTGGACAGCGTCAAACAAGGTTTGGTGACTTCGGAATCGGGCACGAACATTACGAAAACCGGCACCGACCTGCTATCCTATTCCGCATCCGGAAATGCAAAGCCGACCTACAACATCGTTCATACGCCCAAAGGTGGGCAATACAGGGTGACACTCCCGGACGGCAGCAACGTTTGGCTCGATGCGGCTTCTTCCATCCGGTTTCCAACCGCATTCGAGGGCAAGCAGCGCCTGGTTGAGTTGTCCGGCGAAGCCTACTTCGAAGTCAGGGACGACCCGGGCCACCCATTTAAAGTCGTGGTATCCCCCAATCCCGGCAGCCCGTCCTGTGAGATAACTGTTTTGGGAACGCATTTCGATATCAACTCCTACCCGGACGAAAAATCCATTCGGACCACCTTATTCAGCGGAAGCCTCCGCGTGACTTCGAGCCAAACCAATCGTGCCGAGGTCCTGAAACCCGGTCAGCAAGCCTTGCTGGATAAAGACCACGATCTGCAAGTCACGGAAAGCCCGGATACGGCGAGCATCATTGCATGGAAGGACGGCCTATTTCAATTCAAGAGCGCTTCGATCGAAGAGATCATGAAGCAGATGGCCAGATGGTATGATGTGGATGTCGTCTATTCCGGCAAAATTTCGGAACATTTTGTGTCGACCCTCCCCATGGACTCGAGCCTGTTCGAGGGGCTGCATACGCTCCAAAAGACCGGCCGGGTGCACTTCAAGGCCGAAGGAAGGACGATCACGGTTTTCCCGCACTGAATGTCACAACGGATCAATTCTTCCCAAATCCATTGACCTTTCAAGCCCCTATAGCCTGATCCGTATCCCGGCCTGGATAAATACGGACCTCGTCTGCCCGACATCGGCCGTATTGTTGTCCTTGCTGATATCGGTCAATGACCACTCGTAGGAAACGTCGAGGAAAAGCCGTCTGAAATCGATGCCCCCGCCGGCAAACACCCCCCACTGGGCGGAATTGAGCGATTCCTTCTGTATGTTCTCGGTACCCGTCAGAAAAAAGGCGGAAAGACCTGCAAATGCCCTAAGGCTGAGCGGCCCTACAGCCAGCCTGATGCCCGCGTCCACCGGTATGCGGATGCCGTCCAGGTGATAATCGGTCTCTTGCGGCGAACTGCCTTGTTCCGTGAACTTGGTGGACTTCTCCATATAGAAAAGGCCCGGTTCAATGTAAAATTTTTTGCCGATCATGATGGATCCGCCGAACTGCCATCCGGTCCTCGACTGAAAATTACCCGTAGAGGGATTCTTTGAAAAATCGGTGAAATTGACCCCGATGGCAGGTTTTATCTCCAGCTGGGCCTTCAGCGCGCCCGAAAATCCCGCCAGCAACACGGAAAGGCTGATAACGATCTTGAGATTCATACTTGGAGTTTTAATAGGTGTCCCTTCCCGGACCAGCGGGCCCGGGTTAATCACACGACACCTGCGAAGAGGGGTTACCGCCAAAACATGGAGAATTTATTTTCTCCCTCAGGCAACGTGAAGTGTTATCCCAGTTTGATCATTTAGACGCTACATAGACCGGCACCTTAATAAGGCTGTTGTTATACCATTTCAATTCCAGGGGTATCCCAGCATCGGCAATCGACTCATCACTCACGTCTTTCCCCGTGCCGTAATTGATTTGATCTTCCCTGGATTTGTGGATTTGCAGCACGATGACGAGCCGGCTGCCGGCCCCTATTTTCTTCGAAGTAAAAAAACCGGAACTAAGCGGGATGGTCTCGATCCTGCCCGGTCTTAACAATTGCCGCCGGCTCCGGTCCCTGGCATAGCTGGCGCGCATCAGGCATCCGATCTTCGACAGGGGAAAATACATTCCGTCAGGCGTCAGCTCATACCACCTGATCATGAGGTCCATGTCTTTTTTATTGATGATCACTTTTAATTCGCCGGTCAGCGAGCCGTTGATCTCGAACGATCCCTTAAATGGCGCCGATACGAACGATACCCCGTTCGATACATCCACCGAACTATCGATCATTGCGGAAGACGGGGTATAATTCGTGTCCGATCGGTCTTTAAGATCCACCTGCTGTCTGATAAATCCCGGTGTCCCCGGAAGCGCGCCTGTCAGGGCATACCGGTTCTCCTTCCGAATATTGCTCAAATAGAACCGGAGCGTATCGTTATCGATCTTGTTGAAAGAGGGTGCATGTTTCCACTCATTGGCTCCCATCACTTCATAATTGATCCTGTCTTTTAAAAATGCGGGCCGCACGCTGTCCCTCAGGATAAAATCGAACCAATGGTAACAGAGTTCGGTGATGCTGATATCGGCAACCGGATCGATTGGGTATCCGTCCAGCACTGGGTCCGGTGCGCTCTCGGTCCCTCCATGATCGTAGGGCCCTATGACCAGGTAGTGGTTCGCCTGCTTATTGAATAAGTGATGCTGTTCGAAATAATATAAGGCGCCCATTTGATCGCCATCGTAATATCCGGTAATCGTCAATACCGGGATATTGATACTCGCAAAATCGGTCTTGTAAGGCGCCGTACTTTTCCAATAATCGTCATACGATGGATGCATAAGCCAGCGCTGAAAGATCTTATTGGGCCTACCCTCCAGGGAATCCAGCGAGCGGAATGACGCGCCGGTGGTATACCATTTATTGAAAACAGAATCCCAATGATCGAAGTTGCCGCCTTCATGCAGGTCCTCGCCCTTATTATTGGTCACTTCATGCAGCCATTGGAGCACATAACTCATAAACACATTATTGTGCATCGGAACGTCGATCCCGGATCCAACGGCCGCCTGGGGAATGATGGTCTTCAATGCGGGGTGAACCTTTTTTGCGGCGGCCCATTGGGCAAATCCGAGATAACTGGCTCCATACATTCCTACCTTACCATTGCTCCAGGGTTGTTTGCTGATCCAGTCGATAATATCATAGGCATCGCGGGCGTCGTGCTCGTTCGGTTCGATATCTTCCGGACTCAACCTTTTGCCGCGGGTATCGGCCACTACGGCAACATACCCTTTTAATGCAATTTCTATCGCGCGCACCTTATCCTGGCTGGTATAAATATTAAAAACAAAGATCGCGGGCTGTTTTTCCTGCAACCCTTTTTTCCTGATCACCGTGGCGGAGAGGGTCGCCCCGTCCCTGGTCCTGATCAGTACGCTGTCGTCGATATCGTATTTTTCGTTTTCCAGTCCGGCCAGCAGCGGCTTCAAAAGGGGGAAAGAAACAGCATTGACCCTGTAGGAATTGTAGATGCTGCAAAGCAATTTTGCAACCGAAAAAGGGATGCTGTCCTTTCCGGATTGTTTATCCAACAGTTCCTGAAGACGATTGAGGGTGCCCTGCAAATTGGACCCCGTAAAGATGCTTAACTTCAAACCAGATGCCCCGGGGAGTGCGTCATACAGCTGCCTGACCGTTGCGCTATAGGCGACCTCGAACGAAGTCCGCTCCTCCATTTGTCTCAATTTTGCGCAGGCATACGACTGGTAGACAAAATTATTTATTTCAGCACCGACCGTTGCCATGTTGAGCGATGGCCCCATGCCGGGTAAAGAATCCAGCGTGTTCTTTGCCGCAGCATATTGTTCCGTCAGGATCTCGCAGCGGGAGAGATTGGCGTCCGGTTTTAAATGTTGTTGTTGATAGACCGCTATCACGGCTCTCGCCAATTCGGGCATGTTTTTGTTCAGCGCCGTGCTATCCTTATAATTGCTTTCGGGGAAATAGAGATTTTGCCCGGGTGACGGGAGCGCAAGGCAGATAGCCGCAAGCGATAGAAGTCTTCTCATATTGGTTTTAAGCTTCGCTGATTCCATCTCTCAACGTTCACCCCCTTCACCAATAGCCATAGGCATGTTGTCAATTCCCCGATAAAAGCGGGTACCAGGATGATGGGGAACAGCGCTGCCCCGGCGGCGGGCGACAATATCAATGTAAAACTATTGATCAGATAGGACAAGCCGGCAATCATCTGCAAAACACCCACAAACCTGGGGAAATAGCCCGATTTGAACATCAGCCACCCGACGATGATACACGTGAACCCGAAAAATATAAGGCCAATGCCATAGCCGGCTTCATGCAGATTGAGCGAAAGGTAGGCCAGGGCCTCCCGTTGATGCGGGTCAAATACGTTCAGGTATTCTTTCCCTCCCAAAAATGACAGGGTCATCAAAAGAAAGATCTTGTTGATCCCGAGAATAGCAGTCTGTACCAGGTTGAACAACGCCGCAAGCAGGGCAAGGTATTTATTCACCGGCTTGAGCAAAATATAAAAGATCACGATGGAGGGGATATCGCAAACCTGCATGAACAGGTCGCCGGCAATGCTGAAGCGAAACAATCCCCGGGAGGCCATGATATTGTAGGCTGTTAAAACGGCATCTCCCGGCACAATGAGTTTGGATCTGATCACTGCCTCATCGATACCGCCAAGCACGATGATGATCAAATAAATCACCCCTGCGATCCTTGCGTAGGTTTTTGGGCTCATCTCACCTAAATATAGCGAATCTGCCTTTGCTCAAAGATTTTGCTTTTTCAACTCCCCCACCGCATGATCCGTCGCCCGCGCCGTCAACGCCATAAACGTAAGCGAAGGATTCTGGTTCCCCGTCGAAACCATACACGCGCCGTCGGTGACGAACACATTCTTGCAATGGTGCAGCTGATTCCATTCATTAAGCAACGAGGTCTTGGGGTCTTTACCCATGCGGACCCCACCCATTTCATGGATGTCGAGACCGGGATTCTGCCTGTTATTGGCCCCGGAAATATGCTTGCAGCCGCCCGCCTCCAGCATCTCCGATCCACGCGCGATGAAGTCGGCGACCATTCGGTCATCATTGTCGTCATAGGCGACGGAGGTGATCAGCTGCGGGATACCCCATTGGTCTTTCTGGTCAGGGCTGAGCCGGACATGGTTATCGAATTTGGGGATCGTCTCACCCTGGATGCCCATGCCCACATACCAGATGCCCGGTTCGGTGATCTGATCCTTCCACGCTCCTCCGACCCCGTCCGTATATTCGCCCCGGCCCCAGGACGCACGCGTGGCCGATAACGTGCTCATATAACCGCGCTTGAAAGGCAGTCCTTCATCGCGCCGCAGGTTGCGGAAGTTGGGGATAAAGAGTTCCGTCGGCCGCCGCCCGTAATAGTACTTATCTTCGAAACCTTCGAAGGTGCCGTTGACCGAACCGCGGTAATTGTGAAAGATGATATAATGCCCGAGGAGACCGCTGTCATTGCCCAGCCCGTGCGGGAACCGGCTGGAAGTGCTGTTCAATAAAATAAGATTCGTATTGAGACACGCGGCATTGACGAATATAATGCGGGCATAGTATTCCGTCGCCTTCTTCGTCTGTGCGTCGATGACGCGGACACCGGTGGCTTTGCCTTTCTTCTCATCATAAATAATCGAATGGACCACGCTATAGGTTTGCAGCGTGAGCTTTCCGGTGCGCTGCGCCCAGGGGATGGTCGAGGAGTTGCTGCTGAAATAGCCGCCGAAGGGGCAGCCGCGTTCGCAAAGGTCTCGGGCCTGACATTGACCCCTGCCCTGCTGGAGGTGCACCGGCTGGGGTTTGGTCAGGTGTGCGCAACGGCCGATGATGATGGGACGGTCGGGATAGCGCTCGACGATCTTTTCGCGGATATGCGATTCCGCGCAGTTCATCTCCCAGGGCGGAAGGAATTCGCCATCGGGCAGCTGAGGCAGCCCGTCCTTGTTGCCGCTGATGCCGGCAAAGCGCTCCACATGACTGTACCAGGGCGCGAGGTCTTCATAGCCGATGGGCCATGGATCCGCAATGCCGTCGCGATGGGGGCCTTCAAATTCGAATGGGCTCCAGCGTTGGGTCTGCCGGGCCCAAAGCAACGATTTGCCGCCCACCTGGTAACCCCTGATCCAATCGAAAGGCTTTTCCTGTATGTAGGGATGGAACTTATCGGGAACAAAAAAATGTTTTGTCGCCTCGCCGTAGGCATAACAACGGCCCACGACGGGGTTCTCTTCGAGCACTTCGCGGGGCATCTGGCCGCGGTGGGGGAAGTCCCAGGGGTTCATGGTAGCCGTGGGATAATCCTTGAGGTGTTCTACAGGCCGGCCACGTTCGAGCACCAGCGTTGTCAGCCCATGATCGCATAGTTCTTTTGCGGCCCAGCCCCCGCTGATGCCCGAGCCGATGACGATGGCGTCGTATTGTGTCATACCAGAAAGGTAAGGAAAAACACGCACTTCCCCCCGCAGCACCCACCTCCTATTATTTGGAACGCCTGCTCATCAGCTCCCGCCACGTGGTAAGAATAATATGCTGATCGACGAGCGCCTTTTTGAACGCCGGGTCCAGCATGGCGAGCATGTCGCCACGGCGAAGGGGACCGCTGTCACTGATATGCGTGAAATGTTCGCCGGCGTCTGAACAATGCATGATCATCATGGTGACGCCGGGCTGTAGTCGCCGCAGCGCGTCGATGTAATTGGCGACGCGATACCGCTGCAATTTGCGGTCGTCGTGAGCAACGCTGTCAGGGACATTCCAGTCATAGCTGAAGTTGTGGAGGTCGTCCAGCACCGGCAGGCCCGCATCCCAAAGCATTTTGCCTAACGTGCGCAGCTGCGCGATCTGTGCATCGGGAGCCCTCTCCTCTTGCTGGATGAGGCGGTCTGTTCCGCCCGGCAGCATCACGGGGATGTGGTTTTGTATGCCGGCCTGGATATACCGTTGCAGGAAGGCGGGCGTGGCAAAGACGGTCCCCATGTGGGAGTCGAGATGTGTCGGTTGAAAACCCATGGCGCGGGCGCGCTGCAGCTGCGCATCGATCTCCGTCGTCACCTCATCGGCAGTGGCGTGGGCAGCCACCTGCGGCACGGATGCCCAGAGACAACCCGTGGAGTCGGTAAGCCCGGGCACGGCCTTGCGTCCTGCCAGGGGCCCCCAGCGATAGTCGTCCCATTCGGCGGTGAGGGTGAGGTGGAGTCCGGCATCGACCCCCGGATGGCCCTTGAGCCATTTCACAAAACCCGGCACCCAGGGACAGGGCATCATGACGCTGACCGAGGTAGCCGCGCCGCGTGTCAGGGCGGCGATCGCCCCTTCATTGGATTCGAGGCTCATCCCGGCGTCATCGACGTGGATGATGAGGACGCGGGCCCCCCTGGGCCAGCCGAGCCGTTCGGCGTAAGTCGGGTCCGAAACGCCCTGCCCGTGCGATCGCAAAGCGAGCAGCAGCGGGAGCCACGCGGCAGCCAACAATCGTTTTCTCATGGGATAAATATAGGCTGTTGTCATCGAAAAAGCTTAACTTAATTGGGAGAAATCCACCTCATTTTATGAACGGAGAATCAGAAAATCGTGAATGGACGGCGGACGAAAAGAGGCTGTTTGAGGACCTCATGCCTGAAGACCTGAACGAGATTATTAACAGTGGCTTCAACCGGCGCCATTTCCTTAAGCTAATGAGTATAGCCGGTACGGGTGTCCTGACAGCTCATCTACTGGGGACAGAACAGCTTCTTGCCCGGCCGCTGAGCCCTCCATACACAGGCAATCTATCGGCCGGCGTTGAAAATGGCGTTAAGGTCTCCTTCATCGTTAACGGGACGAAAACAAATCTCGTCGTCGATCCACGAATGACGCTATTGGACGCGCTCCGGGAAAGGATGGAATTAACAGGCACAAAGAAAGGCTGTGATCAGGGACAGTGCGGCGCTTGTACCGTGATCGCAGATGGCAAACGGATACTATCTTGTCTAACCCTGGCAGCCGGTTGTGAAGACAAATCGATCACCACCATTGAAGGAATTGGGGAAGGCAACAATATTCATCCCATACAGGCCTCCTTTATTAAGCATGATGGTTTTCAATGCGGTTATTGCACCCCGGGACAAATCTGCTCGGCCGTGGCGTTGCTCCATGAAGCCAAAAATGGCGATGCAAGCTATGTGACGGCAGATATGAGAAAACGGCCGGCGGCGCTTTTGCTTTCCGAACACGAAATAAGGGAGCGCATGTCAGGAAATATTTGCCGCTGCGGTGCTTACGCTAATATTGTGGCAGCTATACGCGAAGTCCAGTCGGGCAAGGCAGTAGAGCAAAACTGGAACGAAATATGAGACCTTTTAAATATACCAGGGTCGATGGGGTCCCCGCCGCAGTAAAGTTGGCCGGGGCGAACTCCAATGCAAGATTTCTGGCGGGCGGTACCAATATTCTCGATCTGATGAAAGAAGATGTTGCACAGCCGGACGAGTTAATTGATATAAATCTGCTAAAGTTAACACAGATAAGTCCCCTGCGCGACGGCGCAAATAAAGGCGGGGTATCCCTCGGCGCACTTGCAAAAAACGCCGAAACCGCCAATCATGAACTCATACGGATGCAGTACCCCTTGCTTTCTAAAGCTATACTCGCCGGGGCGTCGGCTCAGATCAGAAATATGGCTACCAATGGCGGCAACCTGATGCAAAGGACCCGCTGTCCTTATTTCTATGATGTGGCCTTACCCTGCAACAAGCGCGCGCCCGGATCGGGATGCGGTGCAATGGAAGGGTTCAACCGGATGCACGCTATTTTCGGCTGGTCGGAAAAATGTATAGCCGTATATCCTTCGGATATGGCAGTGGCCCTGGCCGCCTTTGATGCGGTAGTGGTTGTTCAAAATACCGGGGGACAGCAGCGCAATATCCCGTTTACAGATTTCCACCGCCTGCCCGGCGAAATGCCGGAAAAAGACAATAACCTGCTTCCGGGTGAATTGATAGTTGCTATCGAGTTGCCTCCCAATAATTTTGCAGACCATTCTTATTATCTGAAAGTACGCGACCGCGCATCCTATGCCTTTGCATTGGTATCGGTGGCTGCAGGCCTGGAACTCGAGGGCAACAAAATTGCCCGCGTACGACTTGCAATGGGCGGCGTCGCACATAAACCCTGGCGTGCGCTTAGGGCAGAGCAGATGCTTGCCGGCAAGGAACCGACAGATGTCAATTTTTTGGCAGCGGCCCAATCGGAAATGGAAATGGCAAAGCCGCTGGCCGGCAATAAATTTAAGGTTGAACTCGGTAAACGAGCAATTGTCCGGACATTAAACATGGCGCTGAATAATTATGGAGACGAATAAACTAATTGGAACGCCCATTGACCGCGTGGATGGCTTGTTAAAGGTAACAGGAAAAGCAACCTATGCCACCGACTACAAGGTGGATCATATGGCCTATGCCTGCATATTCAAAAGCACGATAGCTGCGGGAACGATTACCCGGATAGATTCGGCCGCGGCGGAAAAGATACCCGGCGTCCTGGCCGTGATCACACACTTGAATGCTCCAAAACTTAACCCCGGCGGAGGCCTGAGGGGAGGCGCCTTATTGCAGGGGCCCGAAGTGAAATTTTTCGGCCAGCATATCGGGGTCATCGTTGCCGAAACCTTCGAACAGGCCAGTCATGCGGCAAGACTCGTGAAAGTGGAATACCAGGCATCGGACGCAAGGATCGACTTTGACAAATTGAAAGCTGGAGCAGTACCCGCAAAGGAGCCGGATCTCAAAAGGGGCGATCCCGAACCCGCGTTTAGCAACGGGGAATTTACCCTTGACGAAGTCTATGAAACGCCAGTCGAGCATCACCATCCCATGGAGCCCCACGCCACTGTTGCGGTGTGGGAGGGTGAGCACCTGACTTTATACAATGCTTCCCAAATTGTGAACGGAGCACAACACGCCGCTGCAAATACCTTGAATATCAAAGCAGAGAATGTTCGTATAGTATCTCCGTTCATCGGTGGCGGCTTCGGCTCGAAAGGCGGCCAGTGGGCCAACCTGGTCCTGGCTGCAGTGGCCGCCAGAGTAGTAAACAGACCGGTTCAGCTTGCCTTGAACAGACAGCAAATGTTCAATTCAGTGGGGCTTCGGCAGCGCAATCTGCAACGAATGCGTCTGGCGGCAAACAAAGACGGAAAGCTGCTGGCGCTGGCCCATGAGACCACCACACATTGTGCAATAAGCGACGAATTTGTGGAGCCCTGCGGGGACTGTTCGAAGATCATGTATGAAGCGCCCAACTCGCTGATCACTTACAGGGTCGTACCTATGAACATGATCATACCTACCTATACCCGCGGACCTGGCAAAGCCACAGGGAGCTTTGCATTGGAGTCCGCTATCGATGAACTTGCTTTCAAACTGAACATGGACCCGATCGAGTTCAGGCTAAAAAATGAACCTGCTAAAGATCCTTCAAATGACAAGCCCTGGTCTTCCCGTAAACTGGTGGAATGTCTAAAGGAGGGAGCCAAAGCGTTTGGCTGGGAAAAAAGGAATGCGCAGCCAGGCCGGCAGCAGCAGGGTGACTACCTCATTGGTTATGGAGTAGGCTGCGGTACCTACCCCGCACATCAGCAGGCTAGTTCGGCAATAATAAAATTGACCAGCGAGGGAAATAAAATATTTGCAACCGTAGAGCTGGCAGCCGCCGATCTTGGTACAGGGACACATACCATTTTAGCGCAAACCGCCGCCGACGGACTTGGACTGCCAATCGACCAGGTGCGTATAAAGATCGGGGATTCGGATCTGCCGCCGGCGGCGGGCTCTGTAGGATCGGTAGGCGCAACAAGCTATGCCAACGCCGTTAATGATGCCTGCATCAAGATCACCGATGAATTGATTACCAGGACCGGGAAGCAGTTTTCGGTACGGCCTACTGCCGCCCGGCTGATGGAATCGGAACAGATAAATGCTTTTCAAACACGCGCCGATGCTAAAGCACCAGCCGGGGCCGCCGGGTATTCTTCACATAGTTTCAGCGCTAATTTCGCGGAAGTGTGGGTAAGCCGGTCAACCGGAATGGCGACCGTCAAACGCTTTCTTTCGGTGACCGCAGCGGGAAAAATTCTGAATCTCAAAACGGCGCGCTCCCAGATCATCGGCGGGAACACCTGGGGAATTGGGATGGCGCTTACAGAGGAATCGGTCGTGGACCCCAGGTGGGGAAATTTTATAACCCGGTCGTTCGCCGACTATCATGTGCCTGCCAATCTTGACATCGGCCACATGGAAACCATTTTTATCCGGGAAGAAGATGTCATCCCCAACAAAATGGGTATAAAGGGCATAGGCGAAATTGCCATAGTCGGCGTAGCAGCCGCCGTCGCCAATGCTATATTCAATGCAACTGGCAAGCGCATCAGACAATTGCCCATAACGCCGGATAAACTGCTCTAGCCTGATATAATGACTAGCGGCGCAAGAATTGGAGCAGTGGCGGGGTCTTTCCCGAAAAGTGATTGATCTTTGGTTTCAATCATGAAGAACATCCTGCGTCTATCCGTTTTGCTGTTGACCTTCCCCCCGGCGGCATATTGCCAGTCGGCAGGAGACACAACGCTCCCAAAACCCAGGACCACAGTCCTAAAGGAAGCCACCGTCACGGGACGGGCGCCGGTAGTCGAACACAAAAAGGACCGAACCATCATCAATGTGGAAGCCTCCCCCACCAATACCGGGTCGACCGTCCTCGAAGTGCTGGAACGCTCTCCCGGCGTCACAGTCGACCGCAATGGCGGCATCACCCTCAACGGCAAGCCCGGCGTCCTGGTCATGATCGACGACAAGCCCACTTATCTCAGCGGCGACGATCTCAACAACCTGCTGAGCAGCATGAACGCGGCATAGGTAGCCAGGATTGAACTGATCCCCAACCCGCCGGCCCGCTACGATGCAGCGGGCAACGCAGGCATCATCAATATCAGGACAAAGAAAAGCGACAATGCCGGCTTCAATGGCAGCATCACCGCCGCTTACGCACAGGGCGTGTACCCCAAAAGCAACAATAGCCTGGTGCTGAACTACAAGAAGGGCCGTTTCAATTGCTTTTTCAACTACAGCATCAATGACGTCGAATACCTCACCAATTTATACGCCTATCGCAAATACTATGACGAGTACGGGAACGTCACTGCCATTCTTCAACAGCCTTCCTATTTTACCGGCACGGTCGTGAACAATACCGCGAGGACCGGACTGGACTATTCCCCATCCGCGAATACTACGGTCGGGATGTCGCTAACGGGGATGTCTATCCGCCGCAGCGGCAGCAACACGAGCCATGCCAATTGGCTCGACCCCGCCGGCAACATTGATTCGTCGGTCCTCACGAAGACCACGCCATTGAATACCTTTAAGAACGGGGCCCTCAACCTCCACGCGCGCCGGACCCTGACAAAAACCACCGAATTGCGGATGGACCTCGACTACCTGCACTACCAAATGCTGGGCAAGCAGGACTTCGACAACCAGTCCCTGCAACCTGGCGGCTATGATTCAGTGTTCAGGAGCACCATTCCCACCACGATCGATATTTATTCGGGCAAACTGGACGCGCAGACGACCCTCGCGTCATCCACGACCCTGCTCACCGGTATAAAGCTCTCCTCCAGCCATACCGACAACGCCGCTACCTATCAAAACCTGGTAAACCAGCAATGGGTGACAGATGACACCCGAAGCAATCATTTTATCTACCAGGAGAACATCCAGGCGGCATATGCTTCCATCGAAAGCAAATACCACAAGCTCACCTTCCAGGCCGGCTTGCGCTATGAACACACCGGCTACACCGCAAATCAATCCGGCAACAGCACCCAAAAGGATTCCACGGTCTCCCGCAATTACGGCAGTTTCTTCCCAAGCGGCTATCTCTCCTACCCCATCGATTCGCTGCAAAGCCTTACGCTGACGGCGGGCCGGAGATTGGACAGACCGCCGTTCCAAACGCTGAATCCTTTTCTCTATATCATCAACAAATACACCTATGAGACCGGCAATCCCTATTTACTACCGCAATACAGCTGGACTTTCGAGCTGACCCATCAATATGGCGATCTGCTCACGACTACGCTGTCCTATAGCCGGCTGACCAATTATTTCTCGCAGATCTTTTTGTCCGACTCTACGGGGACGATCTTATTCTATACCCAGGGCAATGTCGGATCCGTGGATAATTTCGGGCTCTCCGAAAGCATCAATGTCAAGCCGGCGAAGTGGTGGACGCTGCAGCTGGGGGCGTTTTTCAATCACAAGCAGTTCCGCGGATTCAACGGCAACAATTATTCTTCGATGATCAGCCAGCTGACCGTCAACGTCAACAACCAATTCACTATTGCCGGGGCATATGCGGCGGAGTTGTCTGGGTTCTATACCACCCGGGCACGGAACGATATCCAGGAGCTGCTCTATCCCACCGGCCAGGCTTCCATGGGCGTAAGCAAGACAGTACTAAAAAAGAAAGGGACCGTAAAGCTGAGTTTCCGCGATATGTTTTACACCAATGCAATGGAGGGACTGACTTCCTTCCCGGATGCCAGCGAATATTTTAAGATCAAGCGGGATAGCAGGGTGATCGCACTATCCTTCACCTTCCGGTTCGGAAAGTCGTTTAAGGTGGTCAGGCACCAGGACGGCGCGACCGAGGAGGCGGAAAGAGTGCAAAACGGGTGAGTGGGGGTTGCGCCGGCGATGGGCAACCATTTCCCCATGATCCTTATGGCATGAAATTCTCAATATTACAAGTATAAGCAGCCATGATGGGTCCAACTATCCCGGGCGGTCCGGACTACCAACCATCAAAAAAACCCGAACCGGACAAGTCGCCGACTCGGCCCGGGGCTCCCGGTCCGCCTGCGCACCCTCAACCCGCCCATCCCGTTCCTCCCACTACCAAGCCCGATTATGACCCGGATATACCCGAAAAACCGGGCCCCCCGCTCGAGGACCCGGATTCTCCCCGTGAATGACCCTCAACACGTCACTTGGGTTTGAATTGCTTGTCGAAATAGAGGATGGCGTACGGAGAACTATTACTCACCTGCAAATTGCTGAAATTCATTGTTATCGGCGTCTCGGCGCTGCCTTCGAAGTTGAGCGTCACCTCAAGGGTCCCGATATGCCATTCATCGCCGCCATGCGGATACAGCTGCAGCACGAAAGCGCCGCCGTCTTTCCTAAAATCATTTAGGGTCAGCGGTTTGTTCACCTGTTCCAGTTTCCTCGTCACGCTGGAATGTTCCGCATATTCCGTACTGGTGGGGCCTTCCTTATATTTATAGAACGCACCGTCGATGTGTAGTATGTTATTTGGCTTCGTGACCGTCGCATTGGTGAGATAGAGATCATAATTGGTGCTTTGCTGTTTGTCATCGTCGCTGGTGTGCATGGTAGCCAGTACGCTGAGCAGTTTCGGATCCCCTGCGTCGGCAGGGGAGCACTGGCGGACGGGGAAGGCGTCGGTTGCGCTATTGGACCCTATCACCTGACCGGCTATATCATAAAACTCATATTTCACCGGCATGGCATTCTTATAGGTGGCCTTCGACATCACATCCTCGATTTGCTTTTTCAGCTCCTTCTTATTGAACGTGATGGTCGAGTTGCCCGGTCCGCCGACAATATAACAGTTGATGGTGTTGTTGACGGATTTGTTCTCGGAGATCTGCGCGAAGTCTACATTGGCGCTCACGCCCCACCCGCTGTAGGAGGCGGAGAATGCGGCGGCCTCATCTTCGGTATCGAAGGTGAAAGTGACGTTCGCCAGCACCCGAACGCCGTAGCTGACGCTCCCAATGACCATCAGATCGGGCTTGCCTTCCATCGCCGCGTTCTTGAAGAACCCCTTATTGGGCGGGATCGTGTTGATGCTGAATAAGGTCTTGATCGCATCGATGGTCAGCGTACGCGTCTTCGAGGCCGAACTGGTGCTATAACCGGCGCTGAGCGTCACCCCATATCCGCTGGCGCCGCCGCTGATCTTCAGGCTTTCATCTGCAATCGTGGTCGTCTCATAGATCTGATAGGCCAGGCTTTCATTCGCGACCGGGGCTTTGGACTCCTTGAAGAGATCGTCCACCGCGGCCCTGATAGTAGCCGTGTTGGGGTTGCTTACCGTGACATAGGGTTGCCCCTTGATATTGGTATTGTCGGTGATGATCGTCAGCGGATTGCGTTCACCCTCCTCCTCCTGGTACGAGCCATCATAGAAATGCTGATACGTGTAGATGGCGCCGGGATAGATATGGCTGGCCGAACTGGAATAATCATTGTTCAGGAAAGTGGTGCTGGTCGCCGTTAGTTGCACCTGGTCGGTGGTGCAGCTCCATTTATTTCCCTGGCCGTCGGTGGATTGATCGGGCTTATTGCCCTTTTTTACTTCGGCCTTGATATCGCTGGCCTGCCCGCCAAAGGAAGGGTTCCTGACCAATTTGAGATGGAGGACCGATCCATCCCCATATTTGCGGGAGCTCGTGGCCACGCCATTGCTGGCCTCGGCAAACTTGGTCCCATACTCTTTTCTGCGAACAAGGCCTTCGTTGGTCACGCTGAATTGAGCCATGTTCATGGCTACCGGCTGTTCGGCCATTGCCACCATTTTCTTTTCCTGGGCATGGGTGCCGGAAACAGCCATCAATAGGATGCCGGCGAAAAAAAAGGGCTTGAATTTCATTGGTGTCCGCGCGGTCGCGGAGCATGCTTCTTGCTTTTTCATTTTGTAAGATTTGTGGTTGGCACGAATGTAGTTTGAGAAATGGCACGCCGCCATACCTCAATCGGGTGAGGGGCTGCGGAGCTTCGGGCAGAGGGGCGGTAAATAAAAGCGGGATCAGAATAACCTGCGCAGACTGATAATGGTTGCCTGACCCGCATCGGGTCTGATCAGTCCCTCCATCGGTCTTGAGAGGTCGATGGTTATGTAAAGGAGCGCTACAGCCAGGACGGCAAAGGCGGAAATAACGACCCATTCCTTTCGGTTGATGGTGACTGTTGTAAAGCCGCCGACAAAACAAATAGCCAAAGTCAGGATAAACAACATAATTGAGATCGGGCTCGGGATTCCGGCGCTGAGCAAAGCTTCTCGCTTGATGCCAACATCAAATAAATCGATCAATGTCGCGATCATTTCTGCTTCTGCAGGGCGGGTGTCAGGGCTCTTTGTCAGCGAAACGCTGGTGGCCCAAAGAGCCGCGGCAGTCCTGGAGATCTCTTCCCGGTTCTTTTTAAATTTGACCGCGTCGCCGGCATCCTCATAATAAGCTATCCGCTCCTCAAGATATTTCTCCAATTCTGCCCGGTAAACATTCCGGATACTGTCAGGAAACAGATCGGCTCTGATAATCGCAGTTCTCAGATAATTGGCTTCATCCACAATCATGCTCCTCACGTTTTCAAAACGAGCGCCGGATTGTCCAAATGAAAATGCAATCAAAAAAGCCCATAAGCCGAACAACGCCCCCAGCAAGGAATTAATGCCGCCCTTGGCGTCTCCTTCTTCCGAGTCCCAGAACCTTTTTCGCATCATATTCCCCAATTTCATAAAAAGGGGTATGGCGATGAGCAGGAACAGGCAGATGATGGTGGCATCGATCTTCGAAAAGATGGACATTTTCATTGTTGTATATTTTATGTATCCTGGTCCTCCTTCCGGCCGTGGGCGTCGGAAGTTAGCCATTTTGAATTATTTCGGGATCATTAAACCGTATAATGCACCGTACATGTCTTGTACCAAAACCGTACAGCAGCAAGCCGCCCTTCCACTGCAATTATCTGATTCATAAAATATTATGGAAATGGCATTCTTTTAGTCAGGAACAAAGATCACCCAGCTAATTGCCGCACATATGCTCATCAACTACTTCATCAACGTCTACCGGAACTTATCCCGGCGTCTCACTTACACGATCATCAACCTGGCTGGCCTCACGACAGGCATCGCCGTCTGCCTCTTGATTTTCGTGATCATCCGATTTGAAACAAGCTTCGACGGATTTCATGCCAAAGCGGACCGCCTCTACCGGGTACTTACAGAGTACCATTTCCCGGGTTCCCCGATATTTTATGGTGCGGCTGCTCCCCGGGCCTTGCCCAGCGTGATTAAAACCGCCATCCCGGATCTGAAAAGATCCTCGGGGATCTACGCTTCGGGAAACGACCAGGTCCTCATCCTTGACGACAAGGGCCAAACGGAAAAAAAGTTTCGGGAAAATAAGGGTGTTTTCGCAGTGGAACCCGATTTCTTCGACATGTTCGATTTTCCATGGCTCGCCGGAGACCCCGCTTCTTCCCTGAAAGACCCGCATTCCGCCGTGCTGACCAAAGAGACCGCCATCAAATACTTCGGGGACTGGAGAAATGCGCTGGGCCGAACGATCAATATCAACAACAAGCTGCTGCTAAAAGTCACCGGCATTCTTGCAACCATACCCGCTAACACGGATTTCCAGTTCAAGATCGTCCTCCCCTATGGTCCCCTGCTGGGCTTTACTGCCGCCGCCGACTGGGGAAACTCCAGCGGTAGCCATGACTGTTATATCCTGTTGCCGCAAGGCGAGACCCGGGCCTCGTTCGACAGACAGTTAAGGGCCCTGGCCAAAAAGTCCATGCCTGCCGACAACAAGGACGAGCTGGTCATTCAACCCCTCAGCGAAGTGCATTACTATGACAGCCGCAGCCACCTGGAGAATTTTCTCGGAAGGACCATTGCACCCGAGGTGATCCGGGTGCTCTGGATCATCGCCGCATTTATACTGTTGATCGCCTGCATCAATTTTATCAACCTCTCTACAGCGCAGGCGGTCAACCGGGCCAAAGAGGTGGGTGTCAGAAAGGTGTTGGGCAGCAACAAATGGCAGCTGAGAAAACTTTTCCTGCTGGAAACATTCCTGCAGGTGGCCGTGTCCGTCGTACTGGCAACCTCCCTGACTGCCCTTGTCATTTCGCCGGTAGGCCGGATACTCGACCTTCCGCTAGCCTTCGAGATCTTTAAAGAACCCGGCATACCCTTGTTTGTGCTGGCCTTATCCATCATCATAACCTTTCTCGCCGGTTTTTATCCTTCTATCCTGTTGTCAGGCTATAACCCGGTGACCGCCCTGAAGAGCAAGGTTGCCGCAAGCAGGAAAAGCAGTATCTCCCTTCGCCGCGGGCTGGTCGTATTTCAATTCGTGATTGCACAGGCCCTGATCATCGCCACGGTCATCATCGTCCGGCAAATGAATTATTTCAGCAAGGAATCCATGGGCTTTGATAAAGATGCCGTCGTTACGGTTCCGCTGCCCGGGGATAGCGCAGGCAACAGCAAGATCGACTATCTCCGGAATAGCCTGACAAGCATGCCAGGCATCAGGACGGTCAGTTTTAATTCCAGCCCTCCCGCAACAGACGGCAACAATTGGTCGGATTTCGATTTTGATCACGGTAAAAAGGGAAAGGGTATGTATTCCATCATTAAATTCACGGATGCCGGATACCTGAAGACCTATAGCCTGCCGCTGGCGGCAGGCAGAAATTTCTCTTCCGATACCGCACACGAGATCATGATCACGGAAAACCTCGCCCACAACCTGGACATTACCCGCGCCGAAGACGCGCTGAACAAAGAAATGAGCCTTTGGGGCGGCTCCGTCAAAGGTAAGATCGTCGGGGTCCTGAAGGATTTTCATTCCACGGGGTTCAAGGACAAATACTCCCAGGTCATTATGTTCCCTTCCAAACGGGGCTATAACAACGCCGGCATCAAGCTGACATCGGGCAATCCCGCCGCCACCCTCGCGTCGATCGAAAAATTGTGGAACAAGACCTTCCCGGATTATGTATTCGAATACGGCTTCCTCGACGAATACATCGAATCCTTCTACCGGCAGGAAAGGCAGCAGGCCGAACTCTACAAGATCTTCGCGGCAATAGCCATATTCCTTGGCTGCCTCGGTCTTTATGGCCTGGCTTCCTTCATGGCCATCCAACGCACCAAAGAAGTGGGGATACGCAAAGTGCTGGGCGCCTCGATCCAAAATATAATTTACCTGTTCACGAGAGAATTTGCCGTGCTCATCGCGATTGCATTCCTCATCGCCTCCCCCATCGCCTGGTATTTTATGCACCGATGGCTGCAGGACTATGCATTCCGCCTGCCCATCGCCTGGTGGATCTTTTTGGCAGTAGGAGCCGCCTCGCTCAGCGTAGCGCTGGTGACCATCAGCCTGAATGCGATGAAGGCGGCAAGAGCCAACCCGGTAAAATCTTTGCGCACCGAATGAACGGGCGCACCTTACCAGATCTTTATCCGCTGATCATCAGGTAAATAATTCTTATCCCCGGGTTGTACATTAAAGGCGCGGTAAAACGGCGCCATACTCATCACCGGACCGTTAACACGCCACATGGCCGGTGAATGCGGGTTCGTGTTCACATAGGTACGCAGGAACGCATCCCTTGTCTTCACCCTCCAGATCCGGGCAATCGAAAGAAAGAACCTTTGATCCGGCGTAAACCCATTTATTTTCACGGTATCCTGTCCCTCCGGGGTCATTTTAAACGCATCGAAGGCAATGGCAATGCCCCCATTATCTGCCGTATTTTCGCCCAGCGTCAGGGCTCCCTTAACATGAACACTATCTAACACCACAAACGAACTATATAGGTCGACGACCCTCTTTGTCTTCTCCCTGAACTTCGCATAATCTTCCTTCGTCCACCAGCTTTTTACATTACCATCCTTATCGAACTGTGCGCCCTGGTCATCGAATGCGTGCGTCATCTCATGGCCGATGACCATTCCGATCCCCCCATAATTAATGGCGTCATCCGCCGAAAAATCAAAATAAGGAAACTGCAAAATGCCGGCCGGGAAAACGATTTCATTAAAGGATGGATTGTAGTAGGCAGTCACCGTAGACGGAGTCGTCCCCCATTCGCTTCTATCAACAGGCTTGTTCAGCCGTTGCAATCGATATTGATAGTCGTTTTGATGGAGCGATAGAATGTTTTCAAAGTATTTATTTCTGTCGATCTCCACCTTATCGTAGTCCCTCCACTTATCGGGGTAACCGATCTTCTTGGTGATCGCGTATAGTTTCTCCTTCGCTTTCTGTTTCGTGCTGTCACTCATCCAATCGAGATGATTGATCCTGTTCTCGAAAGATTTCTGCAGGTTGTTCACCAACGCAAGTACACGCTTTTTGGCATCCTCATTGAAATACCGCTTTACATACAATTGCCCCAAAGCCTGCCCCAGAAGCCCATCCACGCGCTCAGTCATGATTTGCCCGCGCGGTTTCTGTTTATCCTGCCCTGATAAGACCCTCCCGAAGTCAAAAGATGCGTCTACGAATGGTTTGCTCAGTTCGCCGGCATAGTTCCTCCCGGTAGTCGCCTTTAAATAGATTTTCCAATCACTGATAGGAATGGATGTCAGCAGCTCGTTCAACCTGTCGTAATAGGCAGGTTGGCCCACATCGATGGTGTCCGTTTTTGCATCCAGGTTGGCAAGCAGATTTGCCCATCCCAGATTAGGCTCGGTTTTACCGAGAGACGCAATCGCTATTTTATGGTAATTGGCATCCACATCCCTGAGCTCGATATTTGTTTTATGCGATGCGGCCAGCTGTTTTTCGATGCCATATACGAGATTTGCGTTCCTGCTGGCGGCAGCCGGGTCGCTTCCCGTCAACTGAAATAGGGTGCCGATGTATTTTATATAGGCCTGTTGAATACGCAGCGTGGGTGAGTCCGTCTTAAAATAATAATCCCGGTCGGGCAATCCGATGCCGGTCTGGAAAGCGTGAGCAATATTGATGCTGCTGTTCTTATTGTCGGGCGAAATTCCAAATCCGATGATGGACTGATTGCCCGTTTTCAATCCGGCAGCCACGAACTTCATGAGGGAAGCCACATCGCCGATGGCATCGATTTGGGCAAGTATGGGCCGGATCGGCTCGTATCCACGCCGGTTGATGGTTGCCGTGTCCATCCCGGATGCGTAAAAGTCCCCTACCTTTTGATCTACACTTCCCGGAGCATGCTGCGTCTGCGCAACACTGTCCAGGATATGTTGCAACAGTTGTTTTTGCGGGATGTTCAGGAAGGAATATGAACCCACCCCCGCCTGATCGTCCGCAATCTTTGCACTGTCGTACCAGCGCCCATTGACATAGCGAAAAAAATTATCGCCGGGCTTTATCGAGGAATCGA
>Ga0206921_10028_pt1 | contig 41539 bp, 37 predicted proteins | sample Alteio_BWOrgHeat_66_FD_152930 | JGI IMG/M metagenome (GOLD analysis project Ga0206921, IMG submission 152930) | Enriched cells from forest soil in Barre Woods Harvard Forest LTER site, Petersham, Massachusetts, United States -... | ecosystem: Environmental > Terrestrial > Soil > Temperate forest >...
ATAGAAACACTGTTAGAAGCCGTAGACCGCCAAGTAAGAATAGCTGATGTGCCTTCTTTCGTACGAGACTTCACTTGTTTATCTGAAGCAAAGCAATTACAAGAATTTACTCAATTATCTGCTGAAGAAAAAGGAAAAATACTAGTTTATCTTAGCAGTCCAGATGAGCATAAAAAAATAGAAGGCAGCTTAGGATATAAACAGAACCAATTTTACACTCTAGTCGATCTTATGCTAGGTGAACATGATTTCAAAGCGGCAGATGCAAAAAAAGATGTGCCCTTGATTTCCGCCTTATTATTATATGCCGATCCACAATCGCTGGCTGATAAATTGCAAAGAAGATTTTTAAATGTTAGAGAATGCGTTGAATCTTTAAGAAAATATATACCTCAAATAACACATCCAACATTACAACTATCTTTCAGAAAATTAATAAATAATTTACAAGCGAGTAAGGTATCGCTGTTACACTCACGCTCGACGCCGTCACCGGTAATGACAATGTCGCAAGAAGTAGCAAGAGAAGAAAAAAACGCTGATATAGAGGCTATTATTCATCTATCTAGCGGCCTGGCAGAAAATAAAACAGAGTTTAAGTCTGTACCAGCTTTACAAAAACAACTCGCGCTATCACTCTTAAGCGATCAAAAGAAGAGTGAAAAATTCAAAAAAAATTCTGGATACGAGCAGAAAAATTTTCGTCTATTAGTGGGTCATCTTTTTGAGGAATATTGTGAGAGAAATGCTGCAAATAGCGAACGAAACAAAACTCTACTTATGGCATTATTCTTACATGTACATCCAAATGAGCAAGATAAACTATTATTAGAGATATTCAAATCTGGGCAAGCCTGTATTGCTTTTTTAGAAAAAAATGCTATTACAGGCGACTTAGTAAAAAATTGTCGCCGATTACTTAGTAACTTAGCATTGACTAAAAAACCAATAGTATTGCGCGAACAACGAAAGGAGCTCGATGCCCAGCTCGAAAGAGAAGAAAAGGAAGAAGAGGAAGAGGAAGAGGAAGATGAAGATGAAGATGGCATGCTATCTATTCTCTCAGAGCAAAAGCACTTATTACCTGCAAATAATCTTTCCGCTTTAGAAGTTGGAGGAGTAGGGGTAGCAGGGGGAATAACAGGGCTAGCCGGAGGCATGGTCTTGTCGCATTATTATGCAACTACAAGTACGGCAGGTGCTGCAGCAACTATATTTGGGGTGAAGGTAGGCATTTTTATTGCTACAAGTACTGTTGTAGGTATTCTATTTTTTCTTTTGATTGCGGCTGCTACTTATTGTTTTAGGAGATGTTATCCTGGATTTTTTTCTCGCAATCAGCGTGATAATAATCCTGATCAAAGTGTAGTAGAGCCATCAAATAACAATAATAGAAGGCCATCGGTGGTAGTGCTGTGATGCCTTGCTTCTCTATCATGCTGGGTGTAACGCTTTGATTTTCCGCACTCCCAAGACGTTACACCCAGCATAGCAGGAATGTCAAAAGACTCTAATAAACTAGTAAGTTTAGCTTAACTTAACTCAACTTAGTAACAGTTACGCAGATCGTATAGTAACTAGAGTCATGATCAGGACTATGATTAACAGTAGGTGGTTAATTCAAGCACGAAGTATGGTATGATAATTATATGCTGCTCTTATATTATTACGTTCGGCATGTGCGAGTTGCCGTTCAATAGCATCGAAGAAAAAACGGATATTTATCAAAATTTGCCTTAATATTGGAGCTGTTTTTGAGATAATGCTAGGAAGCTAAATGACATATTTAAAAAACGTAAGAAATCTAATATTTTATGTTCTAATAAGAATTATAATATTTCTTTTATCACTACATATCATTGGCTCATTTTTTTTCTTGCGAAGCGATATCCAGAATACAAAAAACTATTACCGTGCTACATGTGTTGTTTTAAAAAAACGAATGGTTTACGAAGCTCTTGGAATGAACGAAAAAACAAAACAAGTTGAAGAAGAATATTCTGCAAAATATGACGTAGAATACGTGATAAATAACGTCAAATATGATGCCGTAGCTATGAATTCATTATATTCAAATGAAGGAAATAAGGACGAAATTAATCAAGAAATGAAGGCGTACAATATCAACGCAACCTATCCTTGCTGGTATAATGTTAATGATTCTAGTAACGTTATTTTTAATAAAAATAATATTTGGCCGGTGCTGCTAATTGAAATAGTGATCTTGCTGTTGCTTATTCTATTTGCTTCATCAAAAATTACCGTTACTTACTTTCAATCAGAGAATAAACGCTAGTGGAAAATAAGGGCCTTCCATATCTGCCGTGCAACCTAACGTGCTAAAATTAACTCACCTTGCGCAATGTCTGCATGCCGACAAGTAGGAATATCATGGTAGGGTGTCAATCGCGTTTAATTTGTAATTTGTTGATTATGTGTGTTTTTGTAAATTCGGATTTCATGACATACCCCTAAAAGTACCCCTGTGGATTTGCTACTGAAAGATCAATTTAACCCGTGTGTTCTATTCTTCTGCCTTATTAAATAGGGGGGTTCGCAGATGATTGTTAAACTGGACTGGCATTGCGACTTTTAATGCTATGCGCTTTAGCGATATTTTGAAGGCGTTTTTTTTCAGCTTCAAGCTTAGGGACGCTGCGTAATTTACCAGCTTCAAAAGCGGTTAAAATGATTTTTTCTTCTGCATTTAATCTTTGTTCATATTGTTTCATTTTTTGTTTTCCTTGGGCGATTTTGCCGAGTTTTTAAGCTTTTCCTGAAACTGAACAGCTAGATTGATCCGCATTCGATGCTCATTTGCCTTATAATAGTTGAATATTTTAAATATAACTACTAATATTATTAGTAGTTTCTACTAAAAGGATCAACTTATGTGGCTAGATACCTTTTTTGCTGAGTATCCTGTATTTCGACATGAAGAGCTGGTAGCTTATGTCAAACAACACGGAGATTATAACTTAAATAGTTTAAAAGCCTCATTACAATATCATCTGGCAAAGGAACATGTTGCGCGTATTCGCCGAGGGTACTATGCGGTAAAGAGCCAAGGGGCAATAGCAGACGACTCTATTTTAATTGCGGGTCGAGTTGCTCCAGATGCTATTATTGCTTATCACTCTGCATTATCTTTTCATGCTTTAGCTTACTCAATATATGTGCTATCTTACTTTTTTTCCCATGCTCCAATTCAGCCCTTTCAATTTCTGCAAAGCCGTTATCAACGCATAGCTCACCCTAAGCCTTTACAACCCAAGCAAATGACATTTGAAACTAAATCGTATGATCGGCAGGGATTGGATATTAAGGTAACGACAGTTGAGCGAACATTGGTAGATTGCCTGGACAAACCGCAATTTGCTGGTGGTTGGGAAGAAATTTGGCGAGCAGGTGAGATGATAAATGTCTTGGATGTAGAGCGAGTGATAAATTATGTTCTTTGTTTAGGGAATGCAACCACGATAGCAAAAGTCGGTTTTTTTCTTGAGCAATTCCAAAAACAATTTAATGTTAAAGAAGAACACCTGAAATTGCTCGGAAAGTATAAGCCTAAAAGTAAGCACTATATGGGGCAACGGGGAGAAAAAAATTGTCGATATCTTAAGCGTTGGAACTTAATGGTTCCTTTAATGATTATTAATAAAACGTGGGAAGAACCAAATAATGATTTTATCTAAAGAGCGTCTAATTAAAGAGCAAAAAGCAACAGGGTATCGGCAGGAAATGATAGAAAAAGTCGTTTGGCTTATTTCAATATTAAATAGCATTGCAGATGATAGTTTTTTAAAAACGAAATTCGTTTTGAAAGGCGGTACAGCCTTGAACCTGTTTCATTTTGATTTGCCAAGGTTATCTGTTGATGCTGACCTGAACTATATTGGTGGAATAGAGCGTGAAATTATGTTGCAAGAGCGTCCAGAAGTTGAACTGCGAATACAGCAGCTAATGCAGGGCTTAGGTCTTACCTTGTCTCGTAATCCACAAGTCCATGCAGGCGGGAAAATGACATGGCGTTACCCAAGTGCTTTAGGTATGCAAGGTAACGTAGAAATTGATTTAAACTTTATGTATCGGGTTCCTCTGTTGCCTATTGAGAAAAGAAATAGTGTGACGCTGGTTAATCAAGAAATTTCACAAATGCCATTACTCGATTTTCATGAATTAGCGGCAGGAAAATTGACTGCATTACTTGATCGAGGGGCGGGGCGTGATATTTTTGATGCTTACCATTTATTCCGGTACCAGAATTTGGAAATAGAAAAATTGCGATTGTGTTTTGTCATTTATGCTGCCATGAGCCATAAAAGAGATTTCTTAAAAATAGAGCCTAATCAAATTGATGTGGATAGAGAGGATTTAAAAAACAAGCTTACCCCTGTTCTAAAACAAAATTTTAATCAGGATTTTTCTTCTATAGCTGCATGGACTGATTACTTATTAGAGAGGGTGAAAATAGGATATAAAAATTTATTGCCTTTTAATGAAAATGAAAAATTATTTATTAATAATATTAGAGAGAAGAAATCTATTGAGCCTGAATTGCTTATTGGTGATCAGGAAGTGATAAGCAGAGTAAAAGCACATCCGGCTCTTTTGTGGGCGGTTAAAAGAAATTCAATTTACGAGTAGGTTGAGGATTGATAAACAGAATGATTGTTGAATACCTGAAGTGGGAAGATTTAAAAAACCGTATTGCAGAAGAAAAGGTCTATCATCTTTTAGACTTGCTTGAATAATAGGAGATAAAAAATGGAAGATACATTAATTGAAAGTAAAGATTTTACCGAAAATGAACAAAAAGACAAAGTTCACCCTTGGCGGCTTTGTCCATTTGGCAAACACTATGTGAGAGAGCATCAAGAACGTATTTTACCAAGCAAGAAGCATCCTGAAGGAGAAATAATCATCCGGCATGCGCATTGTGCTAGTAATCCTTTTGGGAGGAATAAAAAAGAAATTAAAGATGTATTGTCATTCGATGAGCTTCAAATTATAGCTAAAGCAAATTTCTCAGACTTAAAAGGCCCACCAAAGGCCAGTGTTTTGCACTATCCGAAAGCTGATGAGTTTGATGAATTGATTCGCGGGTGGGTTTTATATTGGAATGCAGTTCTTGATGCTAAGGGCTTACTTGATCCTAATCTAGTAAAAGCGCTCATCGCGAGTGAATCAGGTTTTAATCCGAATATAATTAACTCTAAAAACTCTCCCAAAATTGGGCCTGCTCGTGGATTAATGCAGCTTACTGATGAAACTTTGAGAATTCTTCATGGGCATGAAATTGAGCTCCGTGATCATTTTATTTATCTTTCACATGTTACAGTAATGGATCCATCAGCCAACATTTGTGCGGGCACTCGTTGGTTATTTCAGAAAAAGCAGGGCGCTAAAGCGAGGTATGCCAAGATTGATCCAAATCATATAATAACTTGGTATGATGCTGTAGCAGAATACAAGGGTGTATTGAGTGGTATGCTTGATAAGGACAATGATCATCCTGATCCTGAAAACAAAATGCCTACGTTTCGTTCTATTTATGAAAAATTTCAGGAGTAATGTGCGTGAATCTGAGACTATTTTTCATAATAATAAGCATATCATTTCCGTTAATAGTAAATGCGCTTAGTGCAGATCTAAAGAAAAAATATCCCTATACTGTGTTGACAAATGATTATGGTACTTTAAATGAGACAGATTTAAACGGTGATTTTGATGTAGTTTTTCCCGCGAAAAAATTTCCTGATGGACGGCTCTTTTCTCTTTATTGGCAATGTTTTCCGAGGAAAGATATCAGAATTAGTCTTAGAGACATTGGCTATACTTCCAATAGTCTTGATGAAAATGATTCTGAGTTAACAGTAGAAGCTTATACAGAATCTGCTACACATCAATATGGCATGCGTCGTGATTGGCCTGTTTCAGGTAATGAGAAAAATTTTAATCGATATCAAAGAATAATGCGGGGACAAAAGTATATTTGCTTAGAGGGAACCTACTTTTTTTACAAGGATACTGTGACTGATGGGAAAAAAAGACGAATTTATTATTGGACCTTTGAGAAGATGAAAACTAAAAAAGGATGCGAATCTTATTTTGTAGGTAGATGTCATGTAACTAATAAATTGAACTAGGCGGAGGAGTGTTTCTGCATTTGCGACATGAGTAAGGTATTTTTTGCCATCATTGGCTACTAATTTCAATAAGAACAGGACTTACGCATTGACAACCGTATTTTTTCAATATGTATAATAAATTCTCAAATCATGCTTAAAAAAACCGATTTCTTGTATGTCCTACAACCTTATGTTGCTGTTACTATCCTTTTTTTACGGCTGGTGAGAAATTCTGAGTTGGGTATGAAGGTTGTTTTCCTTTTTTGTCAGTTGATTTTTCAAATAACCCACAATGTAATAAGCGGTTATAATATTTTTTTCTTATTTTAGATTTTACAAATAAGGGATTTTGTAATTTATTCATTATTGACTGATTCTTGCTGGCTGGTGGTAACCTCTCTTCATTTTTCTGTTCTAAATTGTGCCTTCTAAAGATTATGCGCTTACTATTAATTATTCTAATAACTTCTTCTATTATTTCTTCTTCAGTTTTTAAATTAGCATCTATCCGAATAACTGATGGTGGAAGTTTTTCTAAATTGTCACTCTGCTCTTTATAAACATGAAAAAGGCAAAAGCTTTCAGTAACCCTCGGAACGCCGAGGTTTGATATTAAATAAGATTCGATACCAATAAAATGGTCTATTCCGATCCTACCAAATACAGGAGTAGACGTTTGCAAATAAGCTTTAGCCATTGCTTCATCACGAGCAGCCATTTCTAGTTTTTTTTCTTCGAGCCTAGAGTGAAATCCTTTCACCTGGGGGATAATATCAATAGGTTTGTACGTTATTGAAGATTTTTTTATTCCTAGCAATAAACTTCTTTGTGCTAAAAGAGAATGCATGTATGTAATTAGACAATAAATTTTATAATAAAAAACGTCATACGATGTCCACGGTAAAGAACTTTTTCTAAGGTAATTATTATAAAATTCAAAAGCGTTTTCTTTTGAAAATTCAAGTCCGTACGTTTTGAATTCTCTTTCATATTTTGTATGTTCTGCCTCTTGCCGATCAATATACTCTAAAACTACTTCTAAGGACTCTGACTCAACCCTCTCTTCAAAAAAATGTGTGTACCCTAATTTTTCTAATTTGTGAATAAGCTTTGTGAGTATCTCAGAGCAAGTTGAGTCGTTATGCCGTTCTCCAAAAATAATACGTGGAAATTTTTCTTCGTCTTGTTGATTAACGTCTGTAGGCTGTTTTCTTGTTTCAGTCATTTTAGCTTCTTTCTACAAGGTTAAGTTAAATATTTTCTATCCTGCTTTACTCACTATAAGTACAATGCTAAGAATCTTTCTGTGGCCTATAAAATTATTACCAAAAAACATAATTTTGTATATTATATATTCGCCATTTTTAAAGTAAAGGACTATAAATAAAAGCTTAAGTAAAAATATATATTAATCAAAACCTTACAAGTACGCGCACCTGACAGCGATGCGATAGCATAAAGTCGAAATAATTCGCGGATAAACGTATGAGAATCATCACAAAACCATCTACCGCTTGCTGTAATCAAAATATGTATATTTCGTACTTACTTAGTGACCCACATTACACTAGCTGCACGCGATTAGCAGGCATATTGCAATTTGTATCGCACGATAGTATTAATCGGTTTTTAGAGAGGGAGCGATTTGAGCCAAGCGATTTATTTGAAAAAATAAAAGGGAAAATAGAATTAGCGGGTGGAACGTTAGGGGTCGACGATTCCGTACTAGATAAGCCTTACAGTGACGCGAGTAAGGCAGCTTTTATTGATTATTTTTGGTCTGTAAAACACAAGCGCCCTATAAAGGGAATAAACTTACTTAGCTTATTTTATACTGATATTCACGGCATTTCCGTGCCCGTCAATTTTCGTATTTGTGATAAAAGATCAGGAAAGACAAAAAATAATTATTTTTGGGAAATGTTACTTGAAGTAATTTCTTGGGGGCTAAAACCAACATGGATTACTGGTGACAGCTGGTATTCCAGCAATAATAATTTAAAATTTATTCGTAAGTTGAATATGAATTTTTTATTCGGTATTGAGAACAACCGCCTCATTTCAATAGATAGAGGAAAGTACATTCAAATACAGACATTAGAAGACTGGCCTCGTGATGGAAAATCTGTCTATTTAAAAGAATATGGGGTGGTGAAGGTGTTTAGACAGTTATACAAAAAAGTATATCGCTATTACATCCTTGGCGTAGCAGCGTTAGATGAGCTTAAGGAACTTTGTCATGCTGATTTTGAAAGGATACATGCAGCACACTGGTCTATTGAACGTTTTCATCGTGCCATTAAACAAGTTTGTAATATCGAACGTTTTCAAGTGAGACGTGAAAATCCAATTAAGAACCATATATTTTGCGCTTTGAAAGCTTTTTTACGTTTGGAATTTATGCGATTTGATAAAATTATTCCGCATTGGTATGACGTGCAAAAAAATTTATTTGTTGAGGTAATTCGGGGTTTTATTACAAGTTCTGAAAAATATCAGACTGTCAATGCGTAAGTCCTAATAATATTTAAACCGCCAATATTTCGAGCCATTAGGAGAGATGAGTAAAAATAACCCATCTCCGTCAGAAAGCTTATAAGCTTTTTCTCGCGGCTTGGCATTTTTTATTTCGTTATTGGTGAGCGCCATTATGAACTCCCTTTTTTCGTGAAAAAGATATCATAGGGGTACTTTTTTCTGCGATGTGTAATATAAAAGAACAACAAAACACAGCATTTTTATAGGTGTTTTTCCTAATTTGGGGGTACTTTTTCTTTAAGAGGTAAAAGTCATAGGGGTATCTGATTATGGCTAGATGCAATGTACCCCCATTTATACCCCCAAAATAAGCTGGCTGCAAGCGGAACACGGCGGATTGTATCAGACAAAAATCACTGTTATTTATATGATAAAAAAGGAAATTCAGAAACTCTCTGGAACATCCCGGAACCCCTATTGGCGGAGAGGGTGGGATTCGAACCCACGTGGGAGCGCTAGCCCCCCATCCGATTTCGAGTCGGTGCCGTTATGGCCGCTTCGGTACCTCTCCTTTAACTTGGCGATTATATACTTGAGTCTGGGTTACTTGCCAGTTGTGTTCAGTTCAGGGGGAGTCAAGTCGACAGGGATGTTGCTCCCAGGGTATTCACGGTCAGATACTGGATAGTGAGCGGTGATGGTGGAGGAAGAGAGGCCTGGTGGAATACTGAGAGGAGGAACGCTTTTTGCTTTTAAGTAATCAGTATCACGATTTTGGATGACGCTTTGATCGCCACGAAAATGAGAGCAGCTGGTGAGTAATATAATACACACAATAAGTAGAATTTTATTTAAATGACGCATAAGTAACCTTTATTTTATGTAATAGCCTTCTCATGCAATATGCCCACTTCTAAGAGGGCTGCTTGCAACTCCGCATGATATTTAGCATCGAATGGAAGTAGCGGTAAGCGTATTCCCTCTGGAATCAACCCCATTTTATATAAGGCCCATTTTGTAGGCACAGGGTTTGTTTCTAGAAATAGTTTTTTATGTAACGGCATGAGTTCCCCGTGCAATTTTTCTGCAATTGTTTTATCGCCGATTAAGGCTGCCTTGCAAAAGTCATGCATTTTACGCGGAGCGACGTTTGATGTCACGGAAATTACGCCTTTTGCACCGTTTAACATTAAGTCCAGGGCGGTGGCATCATCACCGCTATAGATAGAAAAACTTTTACCGCAAAGTTGAGCGATCTCAAGGGCGCGCTCTGGGTTACCTGTTGCTTCTTTAATGCCAATGATATTATGAATTTTGGCTAAGCGTTTAATGGTGTCGGGTAAAAGGTCACAGGCTGTTCGACTGGGGACATTATATAAGATAATGGGTAATGTCACTTTCTCAGCGATCAGCTTATAGTGTTCATAGAGACCATTCTGTGAGGGTTTGATGGCGTAAGGAGTGATAATGAGGGCAGCGTCTGCCCCCGCTTTTTTTGCATTACGTGTCAGTTCAATAGTGTGTTGAGTAGATGCGGTACCGGTGCCAGCAATGACAGGGATACGTTTTGCGACTTGTGCGACTACACGAGAGATAATGTCGTATTTTTCATCGGTAGTGAGCGTTGCAGATTCGCCAGTGGTGCCAGTGACAACGAGCGCGTCGGTGCCAGAGGCAATATGCCATTCGATTAAGTTATGTAATGATTTTTGATCGATAGAGCCCTCTTTTTGCATGGGAGTCACAAGGGCGACTATGCTGCCGGTAAACATGAGGCTTTCTCCGTGATGAGTGCAAGAATTGGTAAAGTCTACTCTGGACTCATGGGTGACTGCAAGTAACCCAGTAGCGCACAAAAGATCCTTTCCGTATAATCCATCCATTTTCCTAGGAACATAAACATCATGCGTTCAACCAGTCTGGCAGAGCTACTTTGGGGTAAAAAAGCCAAGTTCAGTTACTTGTTTTTTGCAGCAGTCATTTTACTATTTACAATGTTAGGTAGTCGTGAGATATGGACACAGGAGCATCGCTGGGCGGATATTGTATACGGTATGTTTTATTACCATGATTATTTGCACCCTATGTTGGATGGTAATGATTATTATGATAAGCCACTGCTGTCTTATTGGTTAATCGTAGGAGTTGCAACCGTTTTGGGGGAATTAACCACTTGGGCAATGCGATTACCTTCAGCATTAGCGGGATTGCTTGCTATAGGTTCAATTTATTGGTTAGGTGTTAATTTAAAGGATAAACGCCTAGGCTTATTAGCTGGCTGGATGTTGCTTACTACGTTTTATTTTATTTTTTGGGCGCGTACCAGTAGCGCCGATATGTTAAATATGGCTGGCTCTCTCTTTGCAGTCGCTTGGTATTTTGCCAAGAAAAACCAAACTAGTTTGTTGGATTATGCTGTTTTCTTTTTGATTCTTTCTTTGACCGCATTGTGCAAAGGATTGATCGGGCCTGTGGTTGCTGTGTTAGCTATTTTGCCTGATATTATCTTGCAACGTAGCTTTAGCAAGCACTTCAATTGGCGAGTGTTTTCGGCAATAATGCCAGCGCTTATTGTGTATATATTGCCTTTCTGGGCTTCTACTCATTTTGGCAGACAGAATTATGGGGGAAATGGCTTATATGAAGTTTACCGTGAAAATTTTATGCGGTATTTTCAACCCTTTGATCACAAAGACCCAATTTATACTTACTTTATTTATTTGCCGATATATTTGTTGCCTTGGGCATTGTTCTTTATACCTGCTTTACTTTATCTAAAGCCACGCTGGCATAGCTTGTCAATTAATTCAAAGTGGATAGTATTTTCAACCGCGCTATTGTTCTTGTTTTTTACTTTTAGTGGTTCGCGTCGTAGTTATTATGTATTACCTATGGTGCCTTTCGCTATTTTATTGACGGCAGATTGGATTCTGTCAGGCGCAGATTTATTAACCCGGCGCTGCTTCTGGGCAGGTCGGGTAGCCATTTTATTTTTCATGTTATTTTTTATAAATTTTGGTGTGGTGCAGCCATTGTATTATTCGCAAGGAAATATAGATGGTTTTGCAGTAGAGTTAAAAACGATAGCAACGCAAATTAAACCCTGGGCAGAGTGGAAGTTTGTGATGTTAGACCCAGAGAGTAAAGTACGGTTCTATTTACATTTATCGCCTGAAGTAAAAAACTATGGCGTAACGGGGGATCGTGCTAAGCAAACCCAGGCTATGCTATTAAAAGCCTGGCCAATTTTGCAAAATTATCCAAGCGATACTATTTTGATTAGCCGAAAAATCTATCTGCCTTTATTAAGTGGCTTATTAAAAAATTATAAGATTGTCGAAGTCCAGCCGGGCTTGTTGCAACGATTTTTAAAGATGAGTGATGCAAACGCAGTAGTGGCATTTATACCTGTAGCGTCTGGGGATATATCAAGATGATAAAATTTTCTTGTAAGATAATGCTTGTACAAACTCGTGCAATTTTGTATCATTTTTTTAGATATAAAATTACCTAATAGGAAATCATAGAAGGAGCTATTTATGACGGATAATTTTTTACAGAAATTAGAAGAAAAAGTAATGATTTTATTGGCTGAGCTTGAAGATTTACGCTTCGAAGTACAGCAGTTAAAACAAGAAAACTCCAACCTTAAAGTCGAGAAACTCAATTATACGCAAAAGCTGCAAGGATTGATTGCTTTGCTAGATTCAGTGGATGATGTCACAGATGAATCTGCAGCTCCTTCGCCGAATACTTATGAATTGGAAGCAATGCAAGGACCAGAAGAATACGCAACAGCTTAGTGTTTGTGGTTCTTCGTGAAAGATTTATTAACTAACCAGGGAGATGGGAAAGATGGCAAAGGTGAAAAACCACAAAACATTGTTAAAACGCTTAAAAAAGCAAGTGAGTACTTTAAAGCGTAAGGAAAAAGCAGGACGTAACAAATTACGTGCAGCTTTACGTAAGGTTGCTAAGCTTGCACGTTCGCACCAGAGCAAGCTTGACCAGAAAGCCAAACAAGTTAAAGCAAAATTAGCTGCTGCTGAGGCTAAAGTATATGCTAGATTAGCAAGTGCAATGAAGAGAAGAGCGAAGAAAGTTAAGAAGGTTAAAAAAGCAGTAAAGAAAGTGATGGGTTCTCGTAAGGCGAAAACTAAGAAACGCCGTGGGAAGAAGCATAGCTAAGTGTAGAGGGCACGGCAATTGTGCCCAAAGCCGCATAAAATGATATTTTTCCAATCAATTTATGTTCCCATCGTGTTGTTCCCGTCAAAGGTTACCTCGGTAGTTTTAAGCGGGAGAGGGAAGTTCTAAGCAATGCTTACTTAAGAAAATACCAATTTATACTAAGTTGTATGCAGTTGCTTTAAGTGACACGGTGGGAATGGATTAATCTATTATATACAGCTAGGCTGATTTTCCTTTCTTAGCAACAGGTGGGAGAGGGTCTGTATGTTGAGTCATTTTTTTCCTTAATACACTGTTTTGAGGTAATGAGCGAATAATGACAGCTGTTTTTGCTTTTTTCTCTGCTTCCTTTAAATCACCTCGTTGCCAAATCTCACTTAACTGGGCAACTTGATCATTTCTCGCTGGAGATGTTCGTTGAAATACTCTGCTTTTAGCTTCTCTATCATAACTCAAAAGGCTCTCTATTGCAGTCTGGCTATGGCTAACAGGATCAGGTAGTTTATCCATAAAAATTTCAACGCGATCTTTGTCCATACGCTCAAGCAACATCGTAGATTTGCTGCGTAATTCAGCGCTTGAAGTGCCTGCATCTCGAGTAACCTGCGCAAACCATGGACGTATGAAGCCTATGGGACTCGCATGATGAAGATTAAGCGAGATAACGGTTTTCATGACATCATATTTTAAGCTGTCACTCAATAGGCCAGTTTTTATCAGTGGAATTGCACCTATCCCTAACACCATCCGTCCTAAATAATCCACAACACGCATGGCTGAACGTAATGGTCTGCCCAGCATGGCAACAAGCTGCATTGCAATTGCGGCATCTTTGCTAAAGCTTTTTTCAACTTGACGAGTGACCGCCGGCGAGCTAAAAAAATCGGTGCCGGCATAGAGGTATTTCATTCCACGCCAGGCATAAGTGAGTAAAATAAAAGGCGGTAACGGGGAAATGCTTAATAATCTAAATAATGGCATACCGGGATTATAACAATATTTATTATAAAATGGGTCAAGATAGTGATGTTTATCAATTAATTTATGAAATTGACCTTTTGCCCGTAATAAATTGTTATAATTTTCAAATAACGTATCCAGGTGATTATAAAATAATAATGCTTCACGGCTTCCCTGTTTGCCAAAATGATTCTTGGGTAGATTTTCCATTTGATTAATTAAACGCAAAGCATCTTGTAATTCTATCCATTCGGGCGGTGGTTTTTGTGTACTTGCTGGTGGTTGCAACTGAGCACGCATAGGCGACTGTATATAACCTTCTATTTCATTTGCTAAGCCATTAACAATAGCGTCTTCTGCTGCAATGCCAATTTCTGGTAAAATAACCTTGATTTTATCGCGTAATTTCTCTTCATCTTTACATTCTAAAACATCAGCCTTTGCCAATGCATTAGTTAAATCACTTAACTTTTGCAGATCCATTTTATGTTCTGCTGTATGGCCGCTGGAAAAAGAAGAATGCAAGAACATGCCTAATTTTAATGATAAAACTGAATACTCCAGCAAGTTAAAAGGCATTGCACCGTGTCCACAGGTTTCTGATTCTTCACGCAATGCATCAAAAATATCGAGTAAAATAACAGGAAGTTGCATTGACATTTTTGAATAAGCTTCTAAACAAGGATTGGAAAAATGCAAATAAGGCATATTAATATCAGGAACCTTTGGCATAAACTGCAATGCCATTCCAGAGAAAATAAGTGCAGCCATCCCCAGTGATATTTTTTCGGATTCACGAAACAAATCTTTGAAAAATACGTCGCCATTTCCATGGGTAAGTTCCATAAAGGCTTCTGTGGTAAAAAACCCGACTTTCCAAAGCATAAATGTCGCAATTTGCTTTGAAGCAAATCCGTCTGCAATTTCTTTTCCTGTAAATCCCTTGCTGATTAGGCTGGGCAATATTTTTGCCCATGCAAGATTTTGATTGATAGAAAGACTTGGAAACATTAATACACTCCAGGAAAAAGCTGATGTGATAAACCATGTTGTCGCCAACCCTGGTGCATTACGAAAAGAGTGGTCAATAACTTCATCAGCAAGAACCACTAACATTTCTTCGAGAAAATCACCTCCTGGTAAATTTAATTCATTGATCCCCCATGGTTTTGCTGGATGATAATGTACGGATGATTCTTCATCTTTAGTTTGTCTCGCAGTTTCTTTTGCTTTCTTAGCCTCTTTAACTTGCTGAATTAATTGCTTGGAAAATTTAGACCATTCTTCTTCTACTTCAATTTTTTTATTTTGGAAAAGCTGTTTATTTTGTTCCTTGCTTGATGAGAAAATAATGGATAGATCAAGTCGAACTTTTCTCATAGTCAGGTCATGGGCAAATTTATTCATCACTTCAAAAAATTGGGTAGCTAGTTTGTGACCTGATTGAGCGGAAATTAAGCGATTATAGAAATTATCAACGTGCCCAGTTAATACTTCCAAACAGGCTTTATGAGTTGCCTCCGGCTCAGCATCCGTACGTTGATATCGCTTTTGTACAAAGCGTTTCGTAGCGGAAACAATTGAAAAGTTTTCATGCAGAAAAGTAGCTGTGTTATCTAACCAACTCATATCGATTAAGCGAAAAGAGGCTGTTTCAATTAAAAAAGAGATAGCAGAAAAAGCAACATGAATTGGAGAATAAATAAAAACCTCTACAATATTTGCAATAGATAGTAGTAAAAATGTTCCAATACTTCGACCGGTTTTGTGGCGATAATAATCTTTTCCCGTAAAAAAACAAAGCATCTTATCGACTTCTTCGAAGTCATTGATACTGCTCAAATAAGGCTGCAAAGAAAACCATCCTTTTTGTTCTTGTTCAGCTGTGCCTGTAACGTGTTCTCCGCTATCTTTGTCACTGGATCGCATGACAGCCAACATTTCTTTGGGAACAGGATCTCGACTATTATTATAGCGTGCTCCAATTATAGAATAAGCGCGCCGCTCTATCGTACTTTTAACTTGAGATAATGCTTTAATTGCAGGGTGGGTCGCAAATAATTGTGAAAGACGACTGTCGGTAATCCAATAAGTTTGTTGTATACCGCAATCAGCTAAAAGAGTTACTTGATCTGCAATAAAATTACCTAAAGAATGAATAGAAGATGTTTCATCTTGAATACCAAAAAGTAAACGGATTTGTTCAGGTGTTGCTGTTTTCTCATCTAACTCATCAAGATTTTTTAGGAAAATGTCCTGGTTTTTTTGAAAACGCGCAATGTAATCTTTTAAAACAGGCGTCTGCTCTGCGGCTTGTAATTTTTTAACAATAGCATTGCAGGATTCTTGAATAGTTTTTCTCATTTCTTGAATATTGTCGTGTCCATTTTTCCAGCGTGATGGATTATTGATGAGTGCTTCCAAAGCAACTAAATCTTCTGAACATGTGCGCAACACATCCATAAAAGCATCGATTTTTTTATCTTTTGTGGAGGGGTGGTAGCCGTGAGCTGCTGTCAATTTTTCATAATTATATTGTGTCAACCCAGCCTGTAAGACATAGGTGTAACAAGATGTTTGCGGAGAAATATTTTTTTGATTGAAATGCTTTAAAAAACCTTTGTATTCTTTTTCACTCACTAAAACTTGCATGTCAAGGATTTCTCCTGCAGGCTGTTTGAATTTTATGCGAGCCTTCATGCCATTATTAAAAGTAAAATTTTGGTACTCTTGTTTCTTTTCTTCTCTTGCATCCATAGAGCAATCCTCAACGAGCGTCTATTTATTAAGAATAACCATAAAAATGAATAACCACAGCGACCTATATCTATAAACTAGGTTGCAGAAAAGCTATCCTATCTTCAGTATAGCAGGCGCATTCAGATAAATTTTTATTAAAAATCAATATGTTATTTAACGACGTTGCTATCAATAAATTTCTCTTCCTCCTATTCATGAGTGATGCTAGAAAAATTGATTTTGAGTGTGGGAAAGAAAAGTTCTAAGTAGGAGTGAGTAGTTACATTCAAAGAGCTGGCTTAATGCTCCCGTAAGAATAGGAAAGTAAAATTTGCAGTCTGTCTAAGTAGAGATGTCTAGCACATGATGAGTAGTCCACCAGAAAATAAGGCTTTAGAACCTGCTGTCGAAGTTGTGGATTGGGCCTCTTTAATGATTCAATAAAGCTAATTACTGCTTAAAGTTCTCTACTAACCAGGTTGGGGCGGGCTACAATTTAAGATTATCTCCTAGGAAATGGATTGAACTTTCTTTCATGGGCTTCGGGTCGTAGTAGCAAAGGACTAGGAATAGGAGATGGCTGATGTATCATTATAACAGAGGGGTAAGGCGCATAATAAGGGTACCCAAAAAAGGATAACAGGTTTGACAGTTGGTTTGATAATTGAGTGGCAATTCCAGCCAAATGATTAGCCTGATGCTCTGCACGATTGACTTGCTGTTTTAAAACTTCTTTTTGTAGCCGTAACCACCTATTTTCTTGCATTAATAGCATGGAAGTTTCCCAGCCTCTCCCTGATTCAACGAGTTTTGTGCCGCCAGTCATAGTAGTCTGTTGCAAGACGACTAATTTTTCCTCTTTTTTCTTTTTTTCATCTTTCCCGTTTTTAGCAACTTGAATTGGCGGAGAAATGAACGGTCTTATGTTTGACTCTGGAGATAATAAAACTTCGGTTTTTGCAAAAGAAGGAGTCATTGCCGTAATCTCACTACTTGCTGTCAGAGAGGTTGGCAGTGGTGGTTCGTTCACAGAAGCTGAGGCTGTATCGGTTGTAGATGTGCTTGTTGTGCTAGAGGATAAAAATGGGATGAGATTTTTATTTTCTTCAGTTGTTTCTTGAATTGGCGAAGAAATGAATGGTGTTGTGCTTGGTTCTGCAGATAATAAAACCTCAATTTTTGTAGAAGGAGGAGTTATTGTAATGATCTCACTGCTTGCTGTCGGAGAAGTTAGTAGTGGTGGCTTATTCACAGAGACTGGCGCTGTATCGGTTGTGGGGGTGCTTGTTGTGTTAGCGGGTGGAAATGCGGTGGGGCTTTTATTTTCTTCAGTTTCTTGTGAAGGGAATACAGTGGTTAAATTTATATTTTGCATTCTCTTCTGGTCAGGAGAAGTGGAATCGCACGAATCTTTACTTGTGGGTGCAGCAGGGCAGATGTCTCGCAAAATAGATGTTGTTGATGTTAATTGCAGTGGGTTGCTTAGTTTTTCTTTTCGCGGCTTTTTTTTCTTTTTTTGTGGTAGAGTATTATCCCTTGGTAATGTGTCTATATTTTTTTGACTAAAAAATTTGCTTTGTCCCCATGATAGAGTAGATGACAAAATTGAGCGAGACTGCATCAGCCAATGTTGAGAGTCAGTCGCAAGAATGCTGAGCTGTGTAAAAATATGGCTGTAGCTGGCAGTAATACTGTTCGCTATTGCTTTACTTTTCTCTTTCCAGAAGTGAGGTTGCTTCTGTGATTTGTGCTGTCGGATGCTCTGAAGAGCACGTGTTTTGACAGTACTTCCTAAAATAAGCTTCTTTTTTTTCTTTATAGCGGGTGTTAGATTGGTTGTTGATTCTAAGGGTGGAAAATAATAGATATTTATTTTCTTTGTGATATAGCCGAGGACTATGAATCCACTTCCCATATAGAAGAATTCCATACAGGTTCCTAGAGAATAGAATTCCATGCAAGTGTCTTTCCCATTCCATGTCAGTAATCCGATTGACCCGATTACTATTACACCACCCACTCCGACAGTAGATTGAAATAGTGCATCAAGAAAACCTGCTGCCGAGTGGTGTTTTTGTAGTGGGCGGACTGAGCTGCGTGTTGTTGTCATTATATTATCCTTAGTGTAAATACTCGCCCCTGCTTAGAACTTCCCTCTCCCGCCTGTAAATAATGGTAGCAAAACTGATTTCGAGTGCGGGAGAGGGTTAGGGTGAGTGGAAACTTCGTCATTTTTCCCTCACCCTAACCCTCTCCTGCGCAATAAAGATTATCATTCTTAGCATCATTTATAGGCGAGAGAGAGAAGTTCTAAGCAAGAGAAGGTAATTACTCTTTAGCAAAAAATTAATATTAAGTTTTTTCTACCACACAAGTAATACTTCCTTCCATTAAATGTAGGCTGATTCTATCATGAGACATGACTTGTTTTACAGAGCGTAAGATAGCTTGATTTTTCGCAAGTGTCGCAATGGCAAAGCCACGTTTTAAGGTAGCTAGAGGGCTTAGAGTATCTAGCTTGGTAGCAGCGTTAGAGAGAAACTGTTGCTGCTGTTGAAGTGTGTTACTCATCCGGTTTTGTAGATGTTGTAATTGTATGCTTAATTGTTGCTGCAAAGCGTGAATACGATGATAAGGTGTGAGTCCAACTAGTTTTATGCTGTCTGTTTGTAGTTTTGTCGCAATGTCACTGAGTAACTTAAGTTGTAAACGAGACAGCGTTGCTTCATATAAACTCAATTGTTGAGTTTGCTCTATTAAGCGGCGTTTGGGATGTTGTTGCTGTAAATGTTTGGTGATCCAATCCAGATGTTGCTGGAATTGCTGTAATTTTTGTTGGAGCAAACGTATAAAATGTCTTTTTAATTGGGCAATAGAAAGTAGTAACTCGTCTTTATCAGGCGTGACGAGTTCTGCTGCTGCAGAAGGTGTAGGCGCACGCATGTCAGCAACAAAATCAGTGATAGTAAAGTCAATTTCATGTCCTATGCCGCTGATGATAGGAATGACACTGTGATAAATAGCCTGCGCAACGCTTTCTTCATTAAAAGGCCATAAATCTTCGAGAGATCCTCCGCCGCGTGCTAAAATAATTACATCACATTCTTTGCGTTGATTGGCAATTGCAATGGCGCTCACTATGTTAGCTGCAGCTAATTCACCTTGCACTAAGGTGGGATAAATTATAATGGAGGCGCAGGGGAAGCGTCGTTTTAATACATGTAAAATGTCGCGTACTGCAGCGCCGGTGGGGGAAGTGATGATCCCAATACAATGTGGCATCACAGGTAATGTTTTTTTATGCGTCGCATCAAATAACCCTGCTGCCAGTAAACGTTTTTTTAATGCCTCAAATTCTTTTTGTAATTTACCAATACCGGCATCTTCTAGATGTTCGACCAGTAATTGGAAGTCACCGCGACCTTCATATAAACTGATGCGGCCTTTTACTAATAAATGCATGCCATCTTGTGGAGTAAAAGTCAGGCGACGGTTTTGTGGTTTGAACATGGCGCACCGGATTTGAGCAGTGGTATCTTTCAATGAGAAATACCAGTGTCCGGATTGCGGTGCTACAAAATTAGATATTTCACCTTCAACCCATAATGATAGGAAGTTCTCTTCCAGCAATAAACGGGCTTCACGGTTTAGGCGGCTGACTGTATATATTTCTTGTGTTTGGCTAATGTCGATGGTAGTCATAGTGCTTCATCTGCTAGAGGAGTTATCCTATAAGAATTTATTACCTGTGTCAGTAAATAAGCTGTATAATGTGGCGTTAATTTTAACCAGTGTCTGAGGGGAAATTAACCATGCGCGTTATTCAAGAAGCGTTTACATTTGATGATGTACTATTACTACCAGCAGAATCCCATGTTTTACCCAAAGACGTTGATTTAAAAACAAAATTAACTCGTGATATTACCTTAAATATTCCTCTGATTTCAGCTGCTATGGACACGGTGACTGAAGCACGGTTAGCGATTGGAATTGCCCAGGAAGGGGGTATTGGAATTTTGCACAAAAATATGACAGTAGAGCAGCAAGCGGCTGAAGTGCGTAAAGTGAAAAAGTTTGAAAGCGGCATAGTAAAAGACCCTATTACAGTGACACCCCAGACAACTGTGCGCCAAGTTCTGGATATTATTAAAGCATTTAATTTTCATGCCTTACCTGTAGTAGAAGACCAGCAAAAATTAGTGGGTATTGTCACTAGCCGAGATTTACGTTTTGAAACTAACCTGGATCAACCTGTTTCGCAAATCATGACACCCAAAGAGCGTTTGGTGACAGCACAAGAAGGCACAGACCGTGAGGTGATTCGTGGCTTATTACATAAACACCGTATTGAAAAAATATTAATGATCAATGCGCATTTTCAATTACGGGGAATGATCACTGTAAAAGATATTTTAAAGGAACAGGAAAAACCCTTTGCATGTAAAGATAAATCAGGCCAATTACGCGTCGGTGCAGCGGTAGGTGTCGGGCCTGAAGCAGATGAGCGGATTGCGGCTTTGATAGAAGCGGGTGTGGATATTCTGGTAGTAGATACAGCGCATGGCCATTCTAAAGGTGTGGTGGAGCGAGTACGGTGGATTAAACAACACTATGCAGCAGTTCCGGTGATTGCAGGTAATATTGCTACTGCAAAAGCAGCACAAGCACTGGCCGATGCAGGAGCAGATGCAGTAAAGGTAGGGATAGGCCCTGGCTCAATTTGTACAACGCGTATTGTAACTGGAGTGGGAGTACCGCAAATAACAGCTATTAGTAATGTCAGTGCCGCTTTAAAAGATACTCATGTTGCGATTATTGCAGATGGGGGTGTGCGCTATTCTGGTGATATCTGTAAAGCGATTGCTGCAGGTGCAACAGCTGTGATGATTGGAGGTTTATTTGCGGGGACAGAAGAATCGCCAGGCGAGGTAGAATTGTATCATGGGCGTACATATAAAGCGTATCGTGGTATGGGGTCATTAGGTGCTATGGCGCAACGCCATGGTTCAAGTGACCGTTACTTCCAGGATGGTATGACCTCTCTAGATAAATTAGTACCAGAGGGTATTGAAGGCCGCGTGCCTTATAAAGGTAGTATTGTTACAATTATTACTCAACTCATGGGTGGCTTACGCTCTGGCATGGGTTATACAGGTTGCTCGGATATTCAAACGATGCGAACGAAAGCTGAGTTTGTGCGAGTCACCAGTTCGGGAGTACGTGAAAGTCACGTGCATGATGTACAAATTATAAAAGAGGCACCCAATTATCAAATTGATGACACTTATTACAAATAACAGACACGCAGTTTGCAACTAATAGATACGCAATATAACGAGGCTTACTACAAATGACAGATATACACGCACAACGCATTTTGATTCTTGATTTTGGCTCACAGTACACACAATTGATTGGTCGCCGTATTCGGGATATTGGTGTGTATTGTGAAATCCATCCTTTCTATATGACAGATGAAAGAATTAAGGCATTCAACCCGAGTGGCATTATTTTATCGGGAGGGCCGGAAAGTGTCATTGAAACAGAGACAGTACGCGCGCCTGAAATCGTATTTCAACTGGGCTGTCCCGTATTAGGAATTTGTTATGGTTTGCAAACAATGGCAGTGCAGTTAGGTGGGCAAGTGGAACAAGGCACGCATCGTGAATTTGGTTATGCGCAAGTCAAGTTAAAGAATCGTTCACCCTTATTAGACGGCATTGAAGATCATGTAGCGCAAGATACGACATCATTAATCGATGTATGGATGAGTCATGGCGATCATGTTTCAGTTATGCCGCCAAATTTTACGTTGATCGCGAGTTCCGATAGTTGTGAAATTATTGGCATGGCAGATACCAAACGTCATTTTTATGGCTTGCAATTTCATCCTGAAGTATCGCATACGCGGCAAGGATTACGGATTTTAGAGCGCTTTGTCCTCGATATTTGTGGTTGTAAAAGAGTGTGGACAACCCAAACTATTATGGAAGAATCCATCAAAAAAATTCAAGACAAAGTAGGTAAAGAGTATGTCATTCTTGGCTTATCAGGGGGTGTGGACTCATCGGTAGTGGCAGCATTGTTGCATCGAGCGATTGGCGTGCAATTAGTTTGTGTATTTGTGGATACTGGGTTATTGCGTTTAAATGAAACGCAAGAAGTGCAAGCATTATTTGCTAAGCATATGGGTATTCATTTAATCACAGTGAATGCAGCCGAACGCTTTTTTACAGCACTTGCGGGTGTCACTGATCCTGAAGGAAAGCGTAAAATTATCGGAAAATTATTTATTGATATTTTTGAAGAAGAATCCAAAAAGCTGCAAGATGCCAAGTGGCTTGCGCAAGGGACTATTTATCCTGATGTGATTGAGTCAGCCGGTACGGGAGTGGGTAAAGCACGTGTCATCAAATCACATCATAATGTGGGTGGGCTGCCAGAAAAAATGCATTTAAAGCTGTTGGAACCACTGCGTGAGTTATTTAAAGATGAAGTCATTAAAATGGGTATTGAATTAGGTTTGCCCTATGATTCCGTTTATCGTCATGCGTTTCCGGGGCCTGGTTTGGCTGTACGCATCTTAGGCGAAGTAAAGAAAGATTTTGCGGATACTTTGCGTTGTGCAGATGCTATCTTGATTGAAGAGTTACATAAAAATGAACTGTACTATAAGGTAAGTCAGGCATTTGTCGTATTTTTGCCAGTGAAGTCAGTGGGTGTATTAGGTGATGCACGGCATTATGATCATGTGGTAGCGATTCGCGTGGTTGAGACGGTTGATTTTATGACGGCGCATTGCGCACGATTGCCGCATGAGTTTTTAGAGAGAGTATCAAACCGGATTATTAATGAGGTGCCAGGTATTTCACGAGTAGTTTATGATCTTTCAAGTAAACCACCAGCGACGATTGAGTGGGAATGAAGTTTTCCCTCATCCTAATCTTAACCCTCTCCCGCATTCGAAATTAGTTTTTCTCGCATCATTTATAGGACGGGAGAGGGAAGCTCTAAGCAAGAATGAGGGGAGAGTTATGCAAAAAGAAGGAAATATCTACCGTGTTTTCTGATAATGATATTTTTTGGATGCATCATGCGCTTGCTCTGGCACAAGAAGCTTGCAATCGGCAAGAAGTTCCTGTGGGTGCTGTTATGATTTTAGATAATAAAGTCATAGGCGAAGGCAGTAATCACCCCATTGGATTATGTGATCCTACAGCACATGCAGAGATTATTGCTTTACGTCAAGGTGCGCAACATCTTAAAAATTACCGTTTAGTTAATTCAACGCTTTATATTACCTTAGAGCCTTGCATTATGTGCCTTGGTGCAATTGTACATGCGCGTGTTAAGCGCGTGGTGTTTGGTGCAACAGATCCTAAAGCAGGTGCAGTGGTAAGTGTTTTTCCAATGGGTTCTGCGCAGCAATTTAATCATCATGTGGATTATGAGGGTGGGCTATTAGCAGAGCAGAGCAGTAAAATGCTGAGTGATTTTTTTCGTGCGAGAAGATAAATATCTTCGAAATGCGAAGCTTGTCATTCTGATAAAAACTTATAAATCTGCCAACAAATAAATTCCACAGCATATTGTTTAACACGGTAACCACGAAAAGGAATGGTATTTCTGCTTGCTTGATGTTTATCTTGAGTGGTAAAACTGATCTCAAGGATGGTGTTAGCATAGTTATCTATTTGTTGCCAGAATTCAGCTAGACCAGAGATTTTTATTTGTAATGCAGCAGACGATTTTTGTAAATCATACAAAAAATTCAAATGGGAATTTGTTTCAGGTGTTTTAAGTATGGATTCAAGTAACCCGCCGGTAGCAAAATCACAAATGGCCAGAGTGGCATTTAAAGTCGGTATTTTTTGCTTTAATAAATCAGAAGCAGTCGCTTTACCATTACCTATGAGATAAGGTGCAATTGCTTTTTCTATCAGTGGTACCAAGCGAGTAAAGTCTGCTTGATTATTGGAATAAAGTTTAAATTCAATATACGGATACCAAAAACGATAACCTGTGGTGCAATCAAACGGTTGGGCAAGTTTATCCAATTCTTCAGCAATTTGTGCTTCGCTAATCCCAAAGAGTAACCACTTTTCATAGTATAGAATTTTCTGGAAATGACTGCTTTTTAGGGCAGGCAAAACAATCTTGTCGAACATGGGCAAGCATTCTATGGGAGGACCTGGGAGCATAAAGATAAATTGCTCTGCATTGCTCTCTTGTGCAGGAAAGATAGTCTGTTTTATCATGCAGCCTGCCGCTGTTCCATTGGGGTTTGGAATAATAGTTGCGCCTGCTGGAAATAAAGCTTGTTGTCTATTACTTTCGGGGGGTATATGAAAACCAAAGCGCTGCAAACGCGCTACAATAGTTTGCCAGGTCGGTTCATCAAAAATGAGTTGGCGCTGCAGTACGTGGCTCAGTGCTTGGCGTGTCAAGTCATCTGAAGTGGGACCAAGACCGCCTGTCATAATAAGTGCACGATGGTTCTGCAGTAAAAATTGCATAGCAGTTTCAAGATCAGTTAGATTATCTGCCACAGTCATATGCGTGCCAACGTGTATGCCATTACTGAATAACCGCTGGGCGATTTCTTGTGAGTTTGAATTTGCAATATCACCGTTACAAATTTCATCGCCTGTGGCCAGAATAGCTACCTGGTAGGCAGCGGAAGATTTATCACGAGTCATAAGGTTCTCTCTATATTCATTTCATTAATACTTTATTCCTCGCGGCTTGCCGTGGGTACAAAGAGGTAGGATCTATAAATTATACGGCCTCATGCTGTAAAAGCCATTTTTTTATATCTATCAAAGTGCCAGTGGTTGTGCCAGCAAAACCGCCTATATGGTTTTGTGCAACAATCCGATGGCAAGGAATAATGATGGGAAGTGGGTTAGAGCGGCATGCATTGCCAATGGCGCGTGGGCTAGTTGCTAATTGTTTGGCAAGAGCGTTGTAACTGAGGGTAGTGCCGCTGGGGATGTGGCGTAGAGCGTGCCAGACTTTTTGTTGGAAAGGTGTGCCGGTGAGTTCGAGTTCAAGGTTGAATAAATAGCAGGGATTTTTGAAGTAAGATTCGAGTTGAAAGCTTATTTGCTGGGTGAAAGTGTTAGAGCTACAGTTTTGCAGTGCGTGTTTTGCTGGAGGAAAATCGATTTTTACTAACTTGTTTTGAGAGATGTATAATGTGAGAGATCCGATAGGGGAATCGAATAGATATATCATATCGTAATCACTCTCTGTAATGTAGTATAGCCTCTCCCACAAGGAGGGAGAGGCTAAGCAGAGTTTTTATTCGGAAGCTTGACCTTCTTGATCTATAGTACTTGACTCAACCACATCCTTACCATTTTTGGTAGTCAATTTTTCTCTAATACGCGCTGCTTTCCCACGCAATTTGCGCATATAGTAGAGCTTGGCGCGACGTACTTCGCCACGACGCTTCAACTCAATCGCATCAATCATCGGACTATAAGTTTGGAACACACGCTCAACACTCACACCATGCGAGATTTTGCGTACGGTAAAAGCAGAGTTCAAGCCACGATTACGTTTAGCAATAACTACACCTTCAAAAGATTGTACACGCACACGGTCGCCTTCTTTTACTTTAACTTGCACAGCAACAGTATCACCTGGTGCAAAATTAGGAATCGTTTTGTTAGCGGCTTGCATTTGTTCTGCTTCGAGTATTTGAATAATGTTCATACTTAACTTCCTCAATAAATCCAACTAGGGTTGTTGCTCTTGGATAAACTCCATTAGTAATTCTAATTGGAGCTTACCCAACTTTAACTTTGCTAATAGGTCTGGTCGTTTCAACCAGGTTTTACCTAAAGACTGCTTTAACCGCCAACGTTCAATTTCTTTGTGGTTCCCGCCCATTAATACCTCGGGCACCGCAAGACCTTGAAAGCTATCCGGCCGTGTGTACTGAGGGTATTTCAACAGCCCTGAACTAATAGAGTCTTCTGCTGCTGAATCCTCATGACCCAATGCGCCGGGTAATAAGCGGGTGATGACATCAATCATGGTCATTGCGGCTAATTCTCCACCCGATAACACATAATCACCCATCGACCATTCTTCATCAATTTCAGCGGCTAGCAGGCGCTCATCAATTCCCTCATAACGCCCTGCCACCAAAATTAAACTTTCTTTTTGTAACAATTCTATAGCCGCTGCCTGACTAAAACATTTTCCCTGTGGTGATAAATGTATCACTACTGGCTTTTTATGCTGTGGCGCAGCTTGTTTTGCTGCCCGAATCGCATCTTGTAATGGCTGTGCCATCATAACCATCCCGGGTCCGCCGCCATAAGGGCGATCATCCACAGTGTGGTGCTTGTTCTGTGTAAAACTTCTCGGGTTCCAGCAATCTACTTTTATTAACTCTTCTTTCAGTGCGCGTCCAGTAATGCCATATCCCAGGAGCGAAAACATCTCTGGGAAAAGCGTAATAATCCCAAACCACACTTAGATCAATTCCCAAGTAACATGGATGACCTGGTTAGCCAGATCAACGCTTGTTATTACATCAGCTAAATAAGGGATGGCATACTCTTTATCGCCTTTGACCACCAGTACATCATTAGAGCCTGTTTCAAGCAAGTAAATCACTTTACCTAAGATTGTGCCATCTACGTTAATAACAGTTAAACCTTCCAGGTCACGCCAATAAAACTCACCTTTTTTTAAGTTCGGCAGTTGTGAGCGTTGCACAGCAATTTTCTTTCCAGTGAGTAAGCGCGCTTGCTCTGGATTATCGTATCCCGCGAACTTTACTATCATACCTTTGTTGTGCTCACGGCTTGCTTCTAGTTTAGCTAACTTCCAGTTAGCAGTATCTTCTAAATACCAAGGCTTATAAGTCAGCACATTCGCTGCTGGTTCAGTAAAAGAGTAAAGTTTAAGCCAGCCTTGGATGCCATGAGTGGAGCCTAATTTGCCTACCACAACGTAATCAGTTTCTGTGGGTTTCATTACTTTACTCAAAAACAGCTTACTGCTTAGTTGTTTCTTTAGCCTGCTCTTCATATAGCTTTATCAAGCGACGTACACGGTCTGAAGGCTGAGCTCCTTTTGAAATCCAATAGAGCGCACGTTCGTGGTTTAGCTCTAATTTGACATCTTTGCCGGTAGCAATGGGGTTAAAATAACCAATGCGCTCAACACAGCGGCCATCACGGGCGCTCCGCTTGTCACTGACAACTACATGATAAAATGGGCGTTTTTTAGCACCGCCACGCGATAAACGAATAACTACCATCTGATTGCTCTTCCTAATTAGGTCTTAATAATTGAAGGTGACGAATTATACGCCAGAATTTGTGGGTTGCAAACACTATTATTTAATTATTAGAGCTATTTATTATAGAGCTAAAATTGAAATCTTATACTTAGCTGTGTAAGCTTACTGGCTTCTAATTTATTTAATGTATAGTAGAAGGAAGTCACAATGAAGAAAATTGTTTTAGTCAGTATGATTCAATTTGCTTTAACCGGAATGAGTCAGTTAGCACTAGCAGAGAGTTCTGATGATCTTTGTAAAGGAACTGTGGATATTATTAAGCAACAAATAGCAAGTGCTACAAAAAAAATTCCAACGGGAGACTGGTCGCATTATTATCAAGTCGATGTCGATGACATTAAAGATAATAATATGATCATTAATCTTTCAGTTAGCGATGTTCCAGCAGATGACGCTGAGAAAGCTAAAGAAAAAATAATCAGTTCTATTAAAGAAACTTTGGCGTTTAAATCGAGTTTTGATTATCCTGGGAATGATCGTACGGTAGCATGTTTTTACCAAGTTAATATTGAGGGTGGCACTAATAACACAGCGGCATTTGCTTTTATCAAACATGTGCCGAACTAATGCACCCTTAAAAAACCAATAATTATATCAAAAGCTATAGTAGGTAACTCTAGTCTGGATTACAGCTGTCATTTTGAACCCTGTCAGGGTAAGCTTCGCGAAGAATTGCTGGAATTGAAGCAGGTCCTTCACTTTGTTCAGGATAACAAATTAAACTAAGCTAGGTTACCTACTATATTTAGTAGTAAGCAGTTTGAGCATTTTAATGTTACTAGATACTACATTACTATCCCGCATCCAATTCGGCTTCACGATTAGCTTTCACATATTATTCCCCGCTTTTAGCATCGGCCTGGTTTTATTTATTGCTACCATGGAAAGCATTTGGCTAAAAACTAAAAATCCGCTCTATCTGAGTATCTGCAAATTTTGGACTAAAGTATTTGCTCTGACTTTTGGAATGGGTGTGGTATCCGGCGTTGTCATGGAATTTCAGTTGGGGACTAATTGGGCTGGGTTTACGCAAGCAGTCGGTGGTGTATTAGGCCCGTTATTTACTTATGAAGTCATGACGGCTTTTTTTATTGAGGCAGGATTTTTAGGGGTGATGTTATTTGGTTGGGATCGTGTCGGGCCTAAGTTGCATTATTTGGCAACATTGCTAGTGGTGATTGGAACGACCTTGTCTGCTTACTGGATCATGTCTGCTAATACATGGATGCAGCATCCTGTGGGTTATAAACAGGTCAATGGCGTATTCAAAGTGGCTGACTGGATGCAGGTAGTCTTTAATCCAGCGACTTTCCCGCGTTTTATTCATATGTTGCTTGCCTCTTATATCGCGGCAGGTTTTGTTATTTGCAGCGTGTCAGCTTATTATTTATTGCAAAACAGATTTGTGACTTTTGCTAAAACTTGTTTTTCTTTTACCTGGTGGGTGTTACTGGTGCTAATACCATTGCAAATTTATGTGGGTGATGTAACGGGAGTGCAAGTCCATGCGAATCAGCCGCTTAAAACCGCGGCGATGGAAGGTATTTGGGAGACGCAAGCAGGTGCACCATTAGTATTGTTTGCCATCCCTGATCAGAAAAATCAGCTAAACCATTGGGAAGTGAGTATTCCGCATGGCGCTGCATTATTTAATACACACCAATGGAATGGCATATTAACAGGCTTGAAAACGGTGCCTATCCAGAACCAGCCGAATGTGATGCCTGTATTTTTTGGTTTTCGAGTGATGGTGGGTATGGGATTACTGATGTTATTGCAGTCTATTATCGCTATTTATTTGCGTTGGAAAAAACGGCTTTATGATACGCGATGGTTTTTAATGAGTGCAGTGTTATCAGCGCCATTAGGTTTTATTGCTTTATGGTGCGGTTGGATCACTGCGGAAATGGGGCGTCAGCCATGGATAGTGTATGGGGTACTGAAAACAGCAGACGCTGTGTCAACAGTTTCTTTGCGGGATGTCATGATTTCGTTTGCTTTAATCTTTATTGTCTATGGCATTATTTTCGGTTATTTCTATTTTTATTTTTTACATAAAACTTTACATAAAGGGCCGTCCGATATCAAGGAACAAGAAGAGCCGCATCAACCTTTTCAATATATGCCGTCTTCTTTTGTGGAGCATAAGTGATGGATATTCTAGCCTTAAGCTGGTGTGGCATTATCGCCTTTGGTGTCATTATGTATGTTATTTTAGGTGGTTTTGATCTTGGCATTGGCATGATGTCAATTTTTTTCAAAGATGAGAGAGAGCGCGATTTATTAGTCAGTGCGATTTTGCCGGTGTGGGATGGTAACCAGACGTGGCTTGTATTTGGGGGTGCTGCATTATATGGCGCATTTCCTGTCGCATTTAGCGCCATATTGCCTTTGATGTATATTCCTATTCTGATGATGGTGGTTGCACTGTTATTTCGCGGCGTTTCTTTTGAATTTCGTTTAAAAGCCATTAAAACCAAGCGCTTTTGGGAAATTTGTATTTTTCTGGGGTCACTGTTTGCGACGATTGCGCAAGGTTTAATTCTTGGGACATTCGTACAAGGATTTAATTTATCTGCCAATGCTGGAGCAGTAGATCAGTGGTTTAATCCATTTGGCATTGCTTGTGCTATTGCGCTGATATTTGGTTATGTATTATTAGGCGCCAATTTTTTAATTATAAAAACAGCGGGTAAATTGCAGGAAAAAAGCTATGCTGTTTCAGGCAAGATTCAATATTTTATTTTAGTGGGCTTTGTTATGGTGAGTGTCTGGTCACCTTTTTTAGATCATGCCATTATGGAACGTTGGTTTAATCCAGGTAATATGCTTTATTTGGCAATATTACCGATGGTGACAATGTTACTGTTAATCACGCATTGGGTTGCTATCAAAAAGAAATACGAGTACGTGCCTTTTTGGAGTGCCATTGGTATGTTTCTCATGTGCTACCTGGGATTTATTATTAGCAGCTATCCTTATATTGTTCCCAGGCAAATTACTTATATGGCAGCGGCTGCTGACAAATCATCCTTGTTGTTTATGTTGGTAGGCGTATGCGGGATGTTGCCGCCATTGCTGTATTATACTTATTACTCTTATAAAATTTTTAGGGGTAAAGTAGTGCAAATTGGGTATTGAGTATGAGAAAGAAATTTTTTTGGTTCGTAGGTCTCTATATTGTTTCATTAAGTGTTTTTTTGCTGGTTCATGCTTTAGTCAGGCTAATTGTAACGCAGCTTGGTTAGCGTAACATCAGCTGAGCTGTTACGAATTACAAATGCATTTGGTTGATATCTTATCAACCTCCCATTGGCGGCATCATCCCTGGCGGTAACTTCCCTTGCATACCACGCATCATTTTGAGTAAACCGCCTTGCTTGGTAAGTTTTTTCATCATTTTTTGCATATGAGTAAATTGTTTAAGTAAACGATTGATGGCTTGAATATCCGTGCCTGAGCCTAAGGCAATACGGCGTTTGCGTGAACCATTAATGACAACAGGCAAGCGTCTTTCTTTAGGTGTCATAGAATTAATAATGGCTTCGATTTCAGAGAGCGATTTATCATTAATATTTTCAGTCGCCGCTTTGGGGAGATTGTTGACACCAGGCAGTTTTTTCATGATGCCCATGATCCCGCCCATGTTGGAAATTTGACGTAATTGATCACGAAAATCTTCCAGATCAAATAATTTGCCTTTTTTGATTTTCTTTGCAAATTTTTCGGCTTTTGCGCGATCCAGGTTGCGTTCAGCATCTTCTACCAGAGTGAGAATGTCGCCCATACCTAAAATACGTGAGGCAACACGGTCTGGATAAAAAGGTTCTAAGGCATCAATTTTTTCCCCAATACCCATAAACTTAATCGGTTTACCAGTAATATGACGAATGGAAAGCGCAGCGCCCCCGCGTGCATCACCATCCGCTTTCGTCAGAATGACACCGGTAAGAGGCAGGGCAGCATTAAAAGCTTGTGCTGTATTTGCCGCATCTTGTCCGGTCATGCTATCGACTACAAATAAAGTTTCAATCGGTTGGATCGAGCTATGTAGGTGGGTAATTTCTGCCATCATTTCATCATCAATATGCAGGCGTCCGGCGGTATCAATAATGACAACATCAATTAACTTGGCTTTTGCTGCTTGAATGGCCGCTTGTGCAATAGCAACGGGGTCTTGCGTGCTAAGACTAGGATAAAACTCGACATTGATATTTTTTGCCAGTGTTTCTAGTTGCTGGATAGCAGCTGGCCGATAAATGTCTGTGCTAACGACTAACACAGATTTTTTTTGATTTTGTTGTAACCAGCGAGCGAGTTTGGCAACAGTTGTTGTTTTGCCAGAGCCTTGTAACCCAGCCATTAAAATAACTGCAGGTGGCTGAGTGCTGAGGTCGAGAGTATCGCAGTGCTCGCCCATCATCATGACCAGCTCATCGTGTACTAATTTAATGAGTGCTTGGCCGGGAGTAAGACTATCCATGACTTCGGCACCTATCGCTTTTTCTTGGATATGCTCTATGCAGTGCTTAACCACGGGTAGTGCTACGTCTGCTTCAAGCAATGCCATGCGAATATCGCGCAGGGTGTCTTTAATATTTTCTTCAGTGAGGCGCCCTCTACCGCTTAAATTTTTTAAAACACGGGTCAATCGTTCAGAAAGGTTAGTAAACATAAAATACTCGATGAAATTAATAAGTAGGTGTAAAGAATGGGTAGGGATTATACCTTAAATTTTGTGAGTTCACACCCATTGAAAGTTATTCAAATTAAAGGAATACTGTCATTTTACTTGAGGGTGTTACGTGCACGGATCAGATTTAAGTCATTCAGCTGCCATTTACTATGTTGCGATTATTGTTCTGGTTATATTATCGGCATTTTTTTCCTGTGCAGAAACAGGGTTGATGGCAATCAACCGCTATCGTTTACGTCATGCAGGGGCGCAAAAGAAACACTGGGCATTGCTAATTTTAAAATTGCTTAAGCGCCCAGATCGTTTGCTGGGAATGATTTTAATCGGCAATAATGTGGCGAATATTTTTGCTTCGGCGTTGGCGACAGTTGTTGCTATTCATTGTTTTGGTGATAAAAGTGTGATGGCTATTTCTGCAATACTCACAGTCATCATCTTGATCTTTGCTGAAGTGGCACCTAAAACGTTAGCCGCTTTGTATCCGGAGCACGTCTCGAGAGTAGTAGCCTGGCCTGTATTTATTTTACTTAAATTATTTTATCCTTTGGTATGGCTTATTAATGGTATTTCAAATAGCGTATTACGTTTAATGCGTGTCAATATCTCAGGCCATGTTGTGGAGCCTTTAAATCGAGAAGAATTGCGTAGCATTGTATATGAAGGTACCGGAAAAGTACTCCCTTACCAAAGAATGCTGTTAGGTATCCTGGATTTAAATAAAGTGACAGTAGATGATGTGATGATTCCGCGGCATAAGATAATCGGTATCGATTTAGAGCAGAAGTGGGAGCAGGTTTACCAGCAGATTGCAAAAAGCCAGCATGATTGGTTGCCTATTTACAAAGAAAACATTAATCAGGTACTAGGGGTTTTGCATGTGCGTGAAGTGATGAAGCTGGTCTTGTCGCAAACGCTTAATCAAGAAACGTTAACTAAATTATTGCATGAGCCCTATTTTGTTCCGCAGGGTGCGTTGCTGAATATCCAATTGCAGAATTTTCAAAGACAGCATCAAAGTATGGCATTAATCGTTGATGAGTATGGTGAGATTCAAGGATTACTTACCTTAAAAGATATTTTAGAAGAGATTGTAGGTGAATTTACCTCGAGCGTTTCTGAGAATAAGAAGATGATTGTGGTGCAGTCAGATGGGAGTTATCTAGTGGAAGGTGCGGTTACAATTCGTGAATTAAATCGTATAACACATTGTCAATTTCCTACTGATGGTCCGAAAACACTTAATGGATTGATTGTTGAATATCTTGAAATGATCCCGCGCGCGGGTGTTTGTGTGCGTATTGGGGATTATGCGATTGAAATAATGGAAGTCAAAAATAATCACGTCAAGATGGCGCATATATTTTTGCGCTAGCTATACAGGAAAAGAAACACATGAATATATTAATTGCAAAACAGTTGGTTATATTATCCGTTATCCAGCATTTTCAATACCCACATTTCGTTGCTATTAATCAAGGGTTGTCTTCTTTACAAGGTATTATCGCAGTCATTATTTTAATAACAGTATTTTGGACAGTCAATAGAAAAATAGGTGGGCGCTTGTTATTACTTTATTTCATTGCGGGAATGGCCACTTGGTTATTAAAAGATTATATACAGTTGGCTAGACCATTCATGTATGACCCTGCGTTGGGTTTAAGCCAAGCCACTGGTAATAGCTTTCCAAGCGGTGATGCATGTGCAGCAACCGTTGTCTATGGTGGATTAGCAGCTTATTTTCGGAATAAATTTCTTTACGTAGCAGCAGTGATTATTGTTTCATTAGTTGCTTATTCACGACTGGCATTAGGAGTACATTACCCAACAGATGTCATTGGCGGTATTGTTCTGGGTATTTTATTGCTAATGATTCAATTCAAGGTGATTGAAAAAAAATTGCCGCTAATAAACATCAATAAAGTGATTTATTTCCCTTTAGTTATTATTATGCCTGTTTTAATCAGCACATTATTCGCTGACATTACTCCTATTGTTGCGGCGGGCACTTTTTCTGGGTTAAGTCTGATGTTGGGATTAATTGATAAAAAAATAAATGACAGGCTTCCTGTTATTTTAAATATAGTGGCTGTCATCTTTGGAATTGTTGTTATTTATTTTATTTACCGAGGATTATTTTCACGCAATACAGTGATTGTTGCTAATAAAAATACGCTGGGGTATTTTTCTAGTTTTATGGCCGGGTGTTGGATAGGGTGGTATGCTTATTTTATAGGAAAATTAGCAAGAGTAAGCACGTTTTGTCATTTTTAGTATACCTTGTCATCTTTGAGCATATTATTAACCGTAGCAAGATTTTTCTCTACGCGCTACTCCTGCTCGGTAAATTTTAGACCGTAGCATAGCCTCTCTTGTAAGGGGAGAGGCTATTATTAAGCAAATGCTGAGTTACTTTATAAGCAGCGCCGCTGCTACATTCCGGCCTTCGGCAGTCAATACGTTATATGTTCGGCAAGCTGCATGTGTGTTCATAATTTCTACGCCAATGCCGTAGTTAATCAAGTCACCATAAATTTCCAGTTTGGGAAACTGTAGCGTATGGCCTGTGCCAATCAATAAAATGGTGGGGTGTAGTTCAATGACAGCAGCTAAGTCTTCACATTTGAGTTCATCAATCATTTGAGGTGCCCAAGTATCAATCAATTTTTCAGGGGCGATAATAATGCTGTGTACAAAGAATTGGTCATTCACTTGAATCTGGCCTGGCTGGTAGGCGCGGATTTGATAGGTGGCTGAATTCTCATCTAGGGTCAATGACATTTAATTTCCTCTGAGATTTGATTGACAGTATGGATCGTCCTGATTATGGTACCTAAGAACAATATAAAAGAGTAGCCTATGAACGATTTTCCACGTATTAAGCGTTTGCCACCCTATATCTTTAGTGTGATGGATCAGTTGCAACAACAAGTGATAGCAACTGGCGCTGAGGTATTTGATTTTGGCTTGGGTAACCCGGATCAACCCACTGCTCCTCACATTGTGGAAGCAATGCGTGAGGCTGTTTTAAATCCAGAATGGCATCGTTATGCTCCTTCGCGCGGTATTCCTGCGTTACGCCAAGCCATTAGCCGTTGGTACGGCCAGCGTTACAATGTAGAGTTAGATGCTGAGAGAGAAACGATTGTGACGATTGGCTCTAAAGAAGGGTTGGCTCATCTGGCGCTTGCCATAACAGGTACTGAAGATACGGTGTTAGTGCCTAATCCTTGCTATCCAGTGCACCATTTTGGCTTTGTGATTGCGGATGCGGCAGTGGAATATCTTCCATTGCTATCGGACGTGGATTTTCTCGCGACCCTTGAAGCTACCCTTCGAACGATGTGGCCTAAACCTAAATTGCTGGTGTTAAATTTCCCTAATAATCCTACTACACAATGTGTGGATCTGGATTTTTTTGCCAGCATAATTGAGTTAGCTAAAGAATATGGTTTTTGGGTGCTGCATGATTTAGCTTATGCAGATTTAGTATTTGATGGTTATAGGGCGCCTTCTATCTTACAAGTACCTGGAGCTAAAGAAGTGGCGATTGAGTCTTACACGTTATCAAAAACCTATAATATGGCGGGTTGGCGAGTCGGATTTCTTTGTGGAAATCGGACTCTGATTGATGCACTGGCTCGTATTAAGTCTTATCTTGATTACGGTTCTTTTGCTGCTGTGCAAGTCGCAGCCATTGCTGCGCTAGAAGGTCCGCAAGATTCTGTCACTGCGCTTTGTAAGACTTATCAACGTCGGCGTGATGTCATGTGTGCAGGATTGAAAGCGGCGGGTTGGCAAGTCGATGTTCCTAAAGCAACCATGTTTTTATGGTTGAAAATCCCCAAGCCATTTCGACATCTGGGCTCACTGGAATTTGCGAGGTTATTATTACACGAAGCGCAAGTGAGAGTTTCACCAGGCATTGGTTTTGGTGAATATGGTAATAATCATATCCGTATTAGTTTAGTGGAGAATGAGCAGCGAATGTTGCAAGCGTTAAAGAATATCAAGCAATTCATGCAGTGTGAATTTACTGCTACGTTGGAGGCTGAGAGGGTATGAGTGAAGCGCAGCAAATAGTTAAACCTGTGTTACCGTTTAAAAATCTGGCAGCGGCATTATTATTTAGCGTGTTTTTGGGGCCCGTGGGATTGTTGTATGCCAGTACGGTAGGTGGGATTATCATGATTGTCTTGGGGTTTGTTGTTGCGAGTAGCATGTTACCAGTGCCGATTATATTAGTTTGGCTGGGGTCATGTGTGTGGAGCGTGGTGGCGGTGAATCGTTATAATAAAAATAAAAGGTAATTCTTCAGTGCTTGCTGAATAGTAGCTTCTCCCACAAGGGGAGAGGCTATTACTTAGCAATTACAATAACCATAGGATTAAAATGCAAAAAAAAATAATCAAACGCACCCTAGATACAACAGCGCTGCTTTTCCCTCATTTGAATCCTGTATTACAACGTGTTTACTTAGCGCGTGGTGTAAAATCAGACTTTGAGCTTGAACAGGGTCTTGAGTATTTATTACCTTATCAATCATTGCTCGATATTGATAAAGCAGTAACTTGTCTATTCGATGCATTAAGCCAACAAAAAAATATTTTAATCGTGGGTGATTTTGATGTAGATGGCGCAACGAGCACTGTTGTTGCTATTCGTGCGTTACGCAGCTTTGGCGCTAAAAATGTCGCTTTTCTCGTGCCCAATCGTTTTGCTTTTGGTTATGGGTTAACACCAGAATTAGTACAGGTTGCTGTCAAAGAATTTAATCCAGCATTAATTATTACGGTAGATAATGGTATTGCTAATCATGCCGGTGTTATAGCAGCCAAGGAATCAGGCATACAAGTTATTATTACTGACCATCACCTGGCTGCAGAAACCTTGCCTCCTGCGGATGCGATTATTAATCCTAATCAACCACATGATCCATTTCCTAGCAAAAGTATTGCGGGTGTGGGTGTTATTTTCTATGTCATGTTAGCTTTAAGACGTCATTTGACGGATTGTCAGTGGTTTACGCAGCAGGCAATTCCTGAACCCAATATGTCACGTTTATTAGATTTAGTTGCATTAGGCACAGTGGCGGATGTCGTAGCGCTGGATCATAATAATCGTATCTTTATACATCAGGGGTTGCGGCGTATTCGTGCTGGTCATTGCGTGCCCGGGATCAGTGCGTTGTTAGAGTTGGCAAACAGAAATCCCAAACGTGTTATAGCAGCTGATTTAGGGTTTGTTGTGGCGCCGCGTTTGAATGCTGCTGGACGTTTAGATGATATGTCACTCGGTATTGAGAGTTTGTTGTGCGATGATTTGCTGCGCGCACGTGAAATGGTAAAAGTATTGGATCAATTAAATGATGAGCGTCGTGTGATTGAACAAGACATGCAAGAGCAGGCATTGCATTTTTTAAAAAAAATTCAGCTTGATCAAAAACAATTGCCACGTGGTATTTGTTTGTTTAATCCTGAATGGCATCAAGGTGTCATAGGTATCCTGGCTGCCCGTATCAAAGATCGTTTGCGTCGTCCGGTCATTGCTTTTGCTTTAACAAATGAAACTGAATTGAAAGGCTCTGCGCGTTCAATTTCGGGTGTGCATATTCGTGATGTATTAGCACAAATTGCTACCCAATACCCTGGTTTGATGGGGAAATTTGGCGGACATGCGATGGCCGCAGGTTTGACTCTACCACGTGCTGCATTTACTGATTTTGCACAAGCATTTGATCAGGTGATATCAGCGCAAGTAAAAGAAGAAGATTTACAGCAGGCATTACTAAGTGATGGTGAATTACAATCAGATGAATTAACGTTAGAAGTGGCTGAATTATTACGTGAAGCGGGGCCTTGGGGACAAGCTTTTCCAGAACCCTTGTTTGATGGTGTATTTGAGGTAATAGAGCAGCGGTTGTTGTCAGGTAAGCATTTAAAAATGCTGTTAATGAAAGATGAAAAAATATTTGAAGCGATTGCGTTCAATACAGATGTCAATCAATGGCCAAATCATCGGTGTAAACAGGTTAATATTGCATACCGAATGGATGTGAATGAATTTCGCAATAAATGCAAAGTGCAGTTGATAGTAGAACATTTGGAGGTAGCTAACTAACTGATTAATAAATTCTAAAAATGACCTGTATAGTATTTATACGAATTATGGTTATACTTTATATTTATAAAGAAATTAACAGGATCTCTTATGCGTAAGCTCGTGGGATTACTTACAGTTTTTATCATAGTCATTACAATTTTTATCTTTATGCCTTTTATTTGTGGAATTTATCTTCAGCACCATTTTAATAATGTTCTGGCATTCTATTCTTCACCAGGAAATACGCGTGTACAACTGACGCATTATAAAAGACACTGGTTCACTTCTGATGCAACAATTACTCTGGAAATAATCAATCCAAAATTTAATGCTGCGCTCATCACATTAGGCATTACTTATAACGTTATTCCAAAAAAATATATCATAGATCAACATATCCAGCATGGCCCTCTTATTTATCACACTATTGCCGAACCCTCTTCTATTTTTGGCATGGCAGCGATACAGAGTAAATTGCAGTTATCACCTCAGATGCTTATATTTTTGCAGCAGCTAGGGGTCAATACTCCTTTTACTCAAATCAATGATGATTTGGTTACTTTTTCGGGCAAGTACTTTAAGCACTTTAAAATAGGGTTACTTGATAAAAAATACTTAGAGAGCCGCGTGCACCTTAAAATCAATAGCCTGGAAGGACATCTTTGGATTTGGCCTGGGCAGCCCCATTTTAGCGGTGATTTAGTATTGCAAGCGACAGAGATGACAGATGAATCAAACTCTTTGATTGTTCCGCGTATCATCTTGCAGTTTGATCAAAAACAAAATAACAATCATTTATGGTTGGGGAGCAGTGCGTTGCTCATACCCGATATGGCATTGCATACAGAAAATGATGATAGTTTATCAATAAAATACCTTAAATTTAGTGGTTTTGTAGAAGAAGTTACTGGAATGCTAAATGCGAGCAGGCAGTTTGATATTGCTAAATTTAAAATAAATGATGAGACAATCGGTCCTGTTCATTTGCAAATAAAAGCTAACGGCGTTAATAGCAAAGCATTGTTTAATTTAATTCAGGCATACCGAGAAATCATGCAAAGGGGTGAGTTATATCAATCGCAATTAAAACAAAAAATGCTTTTAATGTTACCGAGTCTGATCAATTCAGGGACTCGTATCCAGTTAGATGCGTTGGATATTGATACGTCTGCTGGCAAGTTACAAATAAATGGAGGATTGGTTTGGGATATGGATAATGCTTCAGTTCCCGATGATGTAGGTGAATTAGTGACAGCCGCCAATGGACAAATGAATTTACATATTGCCAAAAAATTGTTAGATAAATGCATCCAACTCGCAACTTATCTGCCTGGGTTTAGTCAACCTACGCCTGAGCTACAGCATATTTATTGGGCTGCACGTCAGGATATGTATTTTGCTATGCAACATAATAATTATATTATTGCTGTTTTTAAACAAAATAATTTGTTATCAGAAGCAAGTGCCATTGCTTTACTACAATTAATGCGAGAAAGAGTGCCATTGCAAGATTATGCAGCAGAGCTTAGACGATTATTGTTCAATCGAACTATTTCATTGACTACCGGCTATTGGCTGTATTGGCAATATACAGAAATAGAACGACCTTTAAGCTTGATGGCTGCTGTTACTCAGCAAAATCAAGATGCTATTAGACAAAGTTTACATGAGCAGTTAGATCAGTGGATCAAAGCAGGTTACGTTGTTGTCGATTACAAAGATTATGTGGTATCGATTAAACAAGAGCAGGGGAAAATTAAAATAAATGGACGTGATGTGACGCAGCCATGATTATAGTTAATAACAAGCCAACAAAAATTTTTATATACGCAGTGATGCTTAGAACAGCCTCTATCGCAAGGAGAGAGGCTATTATAAGCATTGATTAAATTTTGTTGTGTACAGAGCCAATAGATGCCAAATCTCAGTAAACTATTTCCACATTTTCTGCCGCAAACACTTCGCGTAGCGTATCCAATAAACTATCTACTGGTTTTACCCGCCAAGCTTCCCCTAAGTTAAGACAAGCCTTGGCATCTGCGCGCCAATAATCCACTGCAATTCTACAGTTACCACCCCGATATTTTTCTAATAACGGCGCGAGTTGTGTCACATCAAAAGCTGGTGAAAGTCGGATTTGCAAATATTTGGCATAGCGTTCACGTGCGGCATCAATAGAAAAAATATCACGGCTTAATACGCGGTAACCGCCATTAAAATCGTCAATACTGACTTCGCCTTCCACAATAATTAATTTATCCTTACCCAGCAAGTCTCGATATTTTTGATAATTTTCGGCAAAGCACAGGACATCAATAGGCGTTGTTGCATCGTCCAGTGTTATCACTGCCATGCGATCGCCGCGTTTGGTTTGAATGGTGCGAAGATTAATAATAATTCCGGCTGTGATGATCGTTTTTGAGCCTGGACGTAATTCAGCAATGCGTCCGCTGATGATGTTTTTCAATTCAGATAAATAACGGTGAATGGGGTGCCCAGTGAGATAAAGTCCCAATGTTTCTTTTTCACCAAATAAACGCTGTTGCTCGCTCCACTCGGGCACAGTGATATAGTCCACTGCATTTGTTTGTGTATGAATGCTGCCAAGTAAATCATGTTGACCCATCGCATTATCGCGCGAAGTTTGCTCTGCATGCTGTAATGCGCGATCTAGGCTAGCCATAGTGGTTGCACGGTGCGGTGCGATTAAATCAAATGCACCTGCTTTAATCAATGCATCTAACACACGTCTATTCATTTTACGTAAATCAACACGCCTGCAAAAATCAAATAAATCTTTAAACTCACCTTGCTGGCGCGCATCGATGATGGCTTCAATGGCGGCTTGTCCAGCGCCTTTAATGGCGCCTAAGCCATAGACCAGACTTTGAGTGTCAATGGCTTTAAACCTGTAAATGCTGC
>Ga0206921_10029_pt1 | contig 41437 bp, 53 predicted proteins | sample Alteio_BWOrgHeat_66_FD_152930 | JGI IMG/M metagenome (GOLD analysis project Ga0206921, IMG submission 152930) | Enriched cells from forest soil in Barre Woods Harvard Forest LTER site, Petersham, Massachusetts, United States -... | ecosystem: Environmental > Terrestrial > Soil > Temperate forest >...
TTCCATCTTCGAAATGCGCCCCGCCGGTATATCCCGCTTTTTGGTGCGGGGATTCTTCGCGTCAATAGCGGCATCCACCAGGCGGTTGTAAGCCATGGCCGTCGTACGGGCCAGGACCATGGCGAGGATGACCAAACCTAAAAGTTTCAACGAGGGCTTGCCTTGGGTTGCGGTCAAAAGACTAGCAAGAGCAAAGGGCAGGGCGAAGACAGAGTGTGGAAGGACAACCAAATTGGAGATGGTCTTTAATTTCTTAAGCATGATCAAAGTTCAGAATGATCTTTCTTCTTTTCAGATTCTTCAGCCCTCCAACGCTTGGAAACCGCGGCATCGATACCCACATGGTCGTAAACGCGGGCGATGACCGTATCCACTAGGTCCTCGATGGTCTTAGGCTGGCCATAAAAGCTGGGCGTGGCGGGGATGATATGGGCACCCGCCAGTGTAAGTAGTTCCATGTTCTTGATCTGGATGAGGGAAAGAGGTGTTTCACGGGGCACCAGAATGAGCTTGCGGCGCTCCTTCAAGAACACTTCCCCGCTACGGGTGATGAGGTTGTCCGCGATGCCGTGGGCCAGTTTACCCAGGGTACCTGTCGAGCAAGGGATGACCACCATGGCCTCGAATTTATTGGAACCGCTGGCAACCGGGGCCGTCAGGTCCTTTTCGTCCCATTCTTTGACGTGAGGAGGCAGATTAAGCCCACCCTCATGGGAAGCCACGATATGGGCCGCCTTGGAGATAGAGGCATGCACTTCCCAGTCATCATAAGGAAGATGCTGGAAGAACCTGCGGGCGTAGATGGTGCCCGAAGCCCCGCTGACCGCGACAAAGAGTTTCTTCACGTTATTTCCTTATCCCCATCACGCTAACCGCTACGCCCATGGTCTTGGCCTCGCTCGAAACATCCTTGAACCCGCATTTCTCCACCAATTGCTTGAAGTCATTCAGGGACAGGAAATTCTTGGCCGTGCGTTGAAGATAGTCATAGGCCGCCTTGTCCTTCGAAATGGCTCCGCCCCGCATGGGAACAATGGTGCTCACATAAAAGGTATGGGCCAACTGGTTCAAAAAACCCGTAGGTTTGAAGAACTCGAGGATGACCGCTTTGCCGCCGGGTTTCAAGACCCGGGCGATTTCCTTTAAACCTGCCTCGACCGAATCCAGATTCCGCACACCAAAACCGCAAACCACCGCGTCAAAAGCCATATCGTGGAAGGGGAGTTTCAGGGCATCGGCTTCCAGGAGATCAAAACCCTGGCTACTTCCGACCTTTCCCTTGGCTAAGTTCAACATAGCCTTGGAAAAATCCGCCAGGACCACTTGGGCTCCCGGGCATTGTTCCTTGACCGCCAAGGCGAAATCGCCGGTCCCCGCGCAAAGGTCCAAGACCTTTGTGGGTTTGAACCCATCCCGGATCATTTGGCTCACTGAATCCTTACGCCATTGGATGTCCTTATTGAAGGACAAGGCGTGATTGGCCTGGTCATAGGTAGGCGCGATACGTCCGAACATCGTCTGGATATTCTCGCTCATTACGATTCCCTCTTTTTGGAGACCTTTTAGGCCAGTCCGTATTTTTTCAGCAGCGGCATAACCTTCTCTTCGATCTTCGGGTCCATCGTCAATTCATCGGGCCATTCCCGGTTGAACCCCTCTTCTTTCCATTTCTTGGTGGCGTCAATGCCGATCTTCCCACCCCAAGCCCACATGGGGGAAGTATGGTCCAGCACGTCCAAAGGTCCTTCGGTAATGACCACGTCCCTTTTAGCGTCCATGCAGTTCCCTACCCGCCAAAGCACCTGACCGTAGTCGTGAACGTTGGTGTCCTTGTCCACGATGACGAGGATCTTATTGAGCATCATCTGGCCCAGGCCCCAAAGGGCGAACATGACCTTGCGGGCATGCTGGGGATACTGTTTGTCGATGGCGACGATGGCCAGGTTGTGGAAGATGCCCTCCACCGGCAAGTCCATATCCACCACTTCCGGCAGGACCTTTTGCATAAGGGGCAAGAAAAGCCGCTCGGTGGCCTTGCCCAAATAGCCGTCCTCCATAGGAGGCTTTCCCACGATGGTGGTGGGATAAACAGGATTCTTGCGATGGGTGATGCAGGTGACGTGGAACACCGGGTATTGGTCGGCCAGACTGTAATAACCCGTATGGTCCCCAAAGGGTCCCTCAGTTCGGCGCTCTCCCGGCTCCACATAGCCTTCCAAAACGAAATCAGCGTCGGCATGGACCATCAGGTCTACTGTCTTGCACTTGACCAGTTCCACCGGCTTTTTGCGGAGGAACCCCGCGAACAAAAGTTCATCGATGCCTTCCGGCAAGGGCGCCGTGGCCGCATAGGTCAAGGCCGGGTCCCCACCCAAAGCCACCGCCACTTCCAAGCGCTTACCCGCCTTTTCGGCCTTGCGGTAATGTCCCGCGCCGCCATGGTGCACCTGCCAATGCATGCCCGTGGTCTTGGCGTCATAAACTTGCATGCGGTACATGCCGATGTTGCGAAGGCCCGTCTCCGGGTCTTGGGTATAAACGAGGGGAAAGGTAATGAACCGCCCGCCGTCTTGGGGCCAGCATTTCAAGACCGGGAGTGTGGTAAGGTCCGGATCCTTCTCGACCACTTCCTGGCAAGCGCCCTTGGAGACTTCCGTCGGAGGGAACTTGGCGATATCCATCAACTTGGGCAGGAGCTTGATCTTGTCTACCAGCCCCTTGGGGGGCTTCATTTCCATCAATTCACGGATGGCGTCGGCGTGCTCTTCCAAGTTCTCCACGCCCAAAGCCCAGCTCATTCGTTGGTAGGAACCGAAAGCGTTGATGAGCAGCGGGTAGGGGCTTCCCTTGGGCTTTTCAAAAAGCAGGGCCTTGCCGCCCTGGGGCGACTTGGAAACCTTATCGGCGATGGCGGTCACTTCCAGGACCGGGTCCACCTCGTCCTTGATTCGGACCAGTTGACCTTTTTTTTCGAGGAATTCGACGAAATCAGTTAAGGAAGAATAAGGCATTGGGCTTCCTGGTTTGGATTAAAGGAAGGTTATTCTACGACAGTTGGCTGGGGGCCTCAACCTTGGCTTTCAAGCCGCGTAGGATAAGAAAAGCGCCCAGGACCACCAACAATCCCCCAAAAGCGGGGACCCACATCCACTGCAAAGTGGGTTGGACATAGAGGTCAAAAAAGGCCATGTAACTCACGGCCCAGCCGGCCGACATCAGGAACCGGGCGGAGCGGTCACCCTTGTGGCGGGTCAACCAGGCCCCGGCGTAACCGGCCATGGCGAACCCAACCCCGAACATGTGAAGGTAAGCGGTGTGCTTGATCTTCATGGTCATCTCCTCGCTGGTGCCCGCCATCATCAAGCTGGGCCAGACCAGGCACCAAAGGATGAGCCAAACGATGGCCAAGACCGAAGCCGCGTGGGCGAAGACCATCAACTTGTCCTTGGCCATCTCAAAATGCTTTTGTCTCGTAAAAAAGAGACCCAATCCGAGGAACAGGGGGAAACCGTAAAGAATGAGAAGGTTGTTCAAGGCTTCCGGATTCCCCGACCATTGACCATGGAGTGGTTCTTCCATGAAAACCCCAACCGAGAGAACCAACCCCAAAGCGCCAAGATAGTAGAGGATCGTTTCCTTTTTCATTCTTCCTCCCCCTCCTTTCGCCTTTTCTTGACCGGCGGGAAAACCTTGGGATAAAAGACCTTCACTAAAAAGAGCCCGTTGGGGGGTAAGGTCGGCCCCGCCTTTTTGCGGTCCTTGGACTTGAGGATGGCCTTGATGTCCTCGGGCTTGAACTTCCCCGTCCCAGCGTAAAGCAGGGTCCCGCTCAAGATTCGGATCATTTGATGCAAGAACGATTTCCCGAAATAATCCAGAACCACATTGGGCCCCTGCTTTTTGACCGTGATCCTCATCAAGGTCCGTTTGGGGTCAGCCCACTTGCCCAAGGTTCCCCGGAAGGCGGTGAAGTCGTGAGTACCGATAAGGAATTTGGCCGCCTTTTTCATGGCCGCCAGGTCGAGCGGCCTGCGGAAATGGTGATAGGTATGGCGGTCAAAGACCGTGTAATCCCCGGTGTTACGGATGATATAGCGGTACAACTTGGCCGTCGCGTGATAGGTGGCGTGAAAGGTCGATGGCACTTCTTTGGCTTGGACGATACGGATATCGTGGGGCAGGAGCTGATTCAAGACCGTTCGAAGCCTCCACACCGGAAGCCGGGAGGTTGTGTGGAAATTGGCCGTCTGGCCCAATGCGTGGACCCCCGAGTCCGTTCGACCCGCCACCAAAAGGTCCACCGGGTGGCCGCAAACCTTGCTGATGCGGTCCTCCAGAACTGACTGCACTGTCGGCGCTTCTTTTTGTTTTTGCCAGCCGGAGTAGGAGGTGCCGTCATATTCGACGGTCAGGCGGATGTTGCGGTGCTTCACAAAGTTTTGCCGGACGCCTTCCGGGCCTTTTCCTCTGCCTTGTTCATTTGATCCAAACCGTCCAAGGCTTCTTTTTGTTGGGGATTCATCGAAAGGGATGTCCTGAAAGCCGATTCGGCATTCTGAAAATCTTTTATCAAACCAAAAGCATCTCCAAGTTTGGCGTAAAGGTAAGGAACGTTTGGATTGGGTTTCCCGTATTTCTTTTCTTCCTCTTGTTCCAGTCGAATGGTTTCCTGGTAATTATTGGCCGCCGCGGCCCCATCCCCCGCCATCAAATAGGTCTCTCCCAGCATCAAATAGATCTGGGGCATGACCTGGGGCTGACGATATTTCAAAGCGTTGTTCAGGCTCCAGAGGGCCAGGTCCGGCATCTGGTTCATATAGGCGAAAAGACCGGTGAAATGGTGGCCAATACCGTAAGAATCCTTCATGACGTCGGTGTATTCATCCCAATAACCCCGGTCCGGGGCGTCCAGGTTACGAAGACGGTAAGTGGACCAATATTTATTGAGCCGGGCGGAAGTGAAGGCGTAACTCATGCCCTTGGTCTTGATCATGCGCCACAGGAAACCTTCGGGCAGGGAGGGATTCTTGTCCCTCATCCAAGGAGCCGTGAAGATGTTCGTGAAATAAAAGGACCTGTCATTGGCGTGGACGTCGATCATGTTCTGGACGACCGTTTCCGGCCTTACGTCTTGGCCCACCGGCACCTTGAGGAAAGGCCACCGGTCGAACAAGGGATTCCGGTACCAATCGTAAGGGATGAGCTGCATCGTGAAGGAAACCACCTGGGGCCTCTTGCCCAGGACGAACTGCATGTACCAAATGGGCAGGATGTCGATATCCCCGTTGCACATGATGACCGCGTTATCGTCCGCGGACTTGAGCATGTTCAACCCATAATCATAGGAGCTTACGTAACGGCTCTGGTCGTTACCCTCATAGATGTATTGGCCGTTATAGGAATATTTATCTTGGTTATTCACCTTATAGTTCAGCACCAGGGTTTGAAGGGCTAGGCCTAGACAGACCGCGCTGGCGAACAAAGGCACCAGGCGATGAGGCCAATTCATGTAGACCCAATAGCAAGCCCCCGCTACGCCGGCGGCAGCGTAGAAAGCCGTCATCATGAAAATAGGACTAAAAAAATTGTCGAGGGTCCATTGGTACCCCTCCAAGGGGTTGTTGAATAGGATTACTCCGGAAAACACACCTGCACCCAGGAGCAACATACCAATAGCGGTGGCCCATTGTTTACGGTTGAAAAACCAAAAGAGCCCCGTGATGGCCAAGGCGAAAATGAAGTACGTGAAATAATCTCCGAATTGGTGCTGGGCATGAACCCAGTAACGACCAATATTACGGTAGACGGTCGTTAAGCTCCGAATATCCCCGATGCCCTTGTACCCTTCCCGCATGACCGTTCCCCAGAGGCGGGAAGCCGTGCCCGGATTCCACCAATTGACCACGGGATGTTGTTGGGACCGGATCACAAGATAGGAATAGATGGAAAGTGGAAGAAAAGCCATTACAACGGCTTTCACGAAATTCGTGAGGTTATATACCCTCACTAAAAGACAACAAATGATAAAGATCAAAAACATCACGTCGGCAATTAAAGGCGACTGGAACCATACCAAACCCACCCCGAATACGAAAACAGCAGCCAATAAATAAAACCAGTTATAAACACGAACTATAATTGCGGCTGCGATCAAAGAGCCTAGCACTCCTAAACCAGCCTCAATTCCCGTAAACAGGTTTTGCGTCTGGATATAAACAAACGCTGATGAAAAGAGAAACCAAAAAGCTGAGGGAATTAAAAAAATAGGTTTGAAAATCCAATAATAAAAATCAATGAACGGTATCCTTTTTTGTCCGGTCATTAAAAACCAAAGATAAGCGGGAGCCATGACGATCTGGTTCGGCCAATGGTGGGCCAGGCTCAACCCGTAAAGGAACCCGATGAGGAGGAAGGACTTGATGTACCAACCACTCTCGCGCATCTTGAAAAAAAGCCAAAGCATGCAGACAGATAAGAGCGTGTTGAGGGTGTAAATACCCCCCTTGGCGCCGCAGGCTTGGAACCAGTGTTGATAGGAAAAAGCGAAGATAAGGGCCCCAAAGAGGGCTGGTATCTCCCAAAGCCAGGGACCCGGCCGCGATCCGCCACCCTCTTCCTGCAGGGGGATGGCTTGCCCTGTCTGGCCGTCGAAGCTTGGGCGAGGGGAAGAACCGGCGGAGCTTGCCGAAGGATCAAAGATGCCCTTGAGCATCATTTTGAGCACCCAATAAAAGATGACCACGGATACGGCGCCCGTGAGCATGGAGGAAAAAGTGACACGAAGCATGGGTTGGCCCAAGGGAAGCAGGCAGTTGACCCGCCCCCAAAGGGTGTGCAGGGGATAACCGGGAGAATGGCTGACGGTCAAAAGATCACAGACCATGATCGTTTCGCCCGAGTCGTTGATATTAAAACTGGCGCAGTGGGTGCGCAGGTAGACGCCGAAGACAAAGAAAAGTAACAATGCCGGAATGAACATGAAATTCCTTAATAAATAAAGCAGTCAGCTTTCAGCCGTCAGCCGCCAGCTTTTAAAAGCTGACAACTGACAGCCGATGGCTGATAGCTGCTGTTAGGCGTTGGCCTTCGCGGCCGCCAGCGCCTTTTCATAATTCGGCTCGGTCGTGACTTCCTTCACATATTCCACGTGCTTGACCTTGCCATCTTTTCCTACCACAAAAATAGCGCGAGCTTCCAGACGGAGTTCCTTGATGTGGGTGCCGTAAGCGTCCCCAAAGGACATTTCCCGGTGGTCTGAAAGGGAGACGATCTTGATGTTCTCGGCCGTGCAAAACCGCTTTTGGGCGAAAGGTAGGTCAACGGTAATGGTCAAAACCTCGGTGCCTGCAGGCAGTTTGGCCGCCTCGTCGTTGAATTTCTTGGTCTGAATGGCGCAAACGCCGGTATCCAAGGAGGGAGCCACCGAAAGGATGAGGGTCTTCCCTTTATAATCAGCCAAAGTCTTCTCTTCCAGGCCGTTTGTCAGGACCTTGAAGTTGGGAGCATTGTCGCCCACCTTGATCTCCGGACCGATGAGAGTGATGGCCCCGCCCTTGAATGTCACTGCGTCTTTACGTTCTTGCATGTCTTCCTCCCTAAAATTAAATGTACTCTTTATGGACTAGGTATTCAGCCACCAGCATCCCACCCTTGGCGGCTCCCATCTTGGTATTGTGCGAAACCAGCATGTACTTGATGCCATTGGGCAGGGCATGATCGGCTCTCACCCGCCCGACAGAAGTCAACATCCCGCCTTCCCTATCCCGGTCTAGCCGAGGCTGGGGCCGGAAAGGATCGTCGGTCACATCGATCAGGTAGGGTGGGCAGGAAGGTAGCTTCATGGCCACAAAATCCTTCCCGTGGTTCCGCAGAACCGCCTTCACGTCGTCCACCGTAGCGTGCTTGCTTAAAGAGACATAAACAGCTTCCGTATGGGCTTCCAGCACCGGCACGCGTGTACAAGTGGCCGAGACCGGGAAGGGCGCCGGGGCGATCTTGTCGCCCACGATGCTCCCCAGGATCTTCTGGGTCTCTTTCTCGACCTTCTCTTCTTCTTTAGGGATATAAGGAACAACATTGTCGATGATGTCCAACCCGATGACCCCGGGGGAGCGTCCGGCGCCTGACATGGCCTGCATAGAGGTCATGATGACCTGCAGGACCCCGAAAGCGTCATGGATGGGCTTCAAGGTCATGGCCAGGCCCGTCGTGGTGCAATTAGGAACGGGGGTCACAAAACCTTTCCAACCCCGGTTCTTCTTTTGGACAGCGATCAGTTTGTGGTGGTCCAGGTTGACACCGGGAATGAAGATCGGGACATCTTCCTCGTAGCGGAAAGCCGATGCCGTAGAAACCACCGGGGTGGTCTTGGCATAACGGGGCTCCAGGTCTTTAGCCGCATCCGACTCCACTGCCGTGAAAATAACATCCACTTTAGTGGCATCCAGTTTGGAAGCGTCTTCCACTTGGAGCTTGGCAAAAGCCGGGTCTAAGGTCTCTTGGCAGTACCAACGGAAAGCGCCGTGGGCATCCGTAATGGCGTCTTTATAGAGCTTGCCTGCCGACCGCTCCGAGGCGGCCAAGGCTGTGACCTCGAAATAAGGGTGGCCTGAAAGGGAGGCCAGGAACTGCTGGCCCGCCACTCCGGTGGCCCCGATGACGGCTACTTTTTTCTTCTTCATGACAAAATCCTTGTTTTCTAACGGTTAAATGCGGCCAGGAGAGCAGAAAGGATAACATATTTAAGACGGGTTTCAATCGATACGTCCCATTTGGAATGGTCCCCTGGTAAAGATCAGGGCATTTCCGTCTTGCCGCTACCCTCATAAGTCTTTTTCCCCACCGTTAAGGAAATGAAACACAGGTAAGTTCCCGGGGGCATGTTCCGACCTTCGTCATCTTTCCCGTTCCAGGTCGTTTCATGGCTGCCTGAAGCCAGGTATTCGGGTTTTTCCTTTGGGTTGAAGTTCTCTTCCCAAACCAACCTGAAACCAGTGGTATAGACCCGTAAATAAGCTTCATCGGCGGGGGTAGTGGTCCCCCAGGAAAAACGAACATTGCCCTCGCCGTCCGGTTTGGGGGAAACGGTGAATTTGAAAACTCCCGGAGTGGAAGTAGCGGTCGGGGTATGGGTGATCGTCGCGGTGAATGTCTTGGTGAAGGTTGCCGTGGGCGTAATGGTCCAAGTCGGTGTGTTGGAAGGTGTCAACGTGCCAGTGGGAGTATTTGTCGGCGTATCCGTAATGGTGAAGGTATTGGTAAGGGTTGGGGATGGGGTGAAAGTGGACGTGGAGGTCGGGGTTTTGGAGGGAGTAAGGGTTCCAGTAGGAGTTTCTGTGGAAGTTGGGCTATTCGTAAACGTTGGAGTTTTCGTCAAGGTCATCGTAAAGCTGGGTGTAGCAGTGTTGGTCGGCGTGAATGTAAAACTAGGGGTAGGGGTCAAAGCCTGGGCACATAAGGAACCAGCGACCGAATAGATAACCACCAAGACACCAAGACACCAAGAAAGACAGAAACCAACATTTGATTTGTTTTTATTGAATAAACGTGGCATCTAATTTTCCTAAGCCGCTTTCTTGAGACAATTCAAAATTAAGAATTCAAAATTGCCTTCACAACCGCATCCCCCATTTGGACGCACGAGATGGCTTTCTCACCCTTTTTCACGATATCAGCCGTCCGAAGACCATCATTCAGGACCTTTTCCACGGCCTTTTCGATAGCCGCGGCTTCCTTAAGGAGCTTGAAGCTGTACTGAAGCATCATGGCGACGGAAAGGATCATGGCCAAGGGATTAGCTTTACCGGTACCGGCAATGTCGGGTGCCGACCCGTGGGAGGGCTCGTATAAACCCACTTTGCCACCCAACGACGCCGAGGGCAGCATGCCCAAGGAACCCGTCAACATGGAAGCCTCGTCCGAAAGGATATCGCCGAACATGTTGGTGGTCACCATGACGTCGAATTGCTTGGGCTTGAGGATCAGTTGCATGGCCGCGTTGTCCACGATCTGGTGCTCGAAGGCCACGTCCGGGTGTTTTTTGGAGACTTCCTCGGCCACGTCATGCCAAAGCCGGGAGGATTCCAGGACGTTGAACTTGTCCACGCTGGTCACCTTTTTGCGGCGAAGTTTCGCCAACTCAAAAGCCAACCCCACGATGCGCTCTACTTCCGGGGTGCGATAGATCTCGGTATTGACCCCGTAGCGGTCCTTCCCTTCCCCGTGGATGCCGCGAGGCTCGCCGAAATAGATGCCGGAGATGAGCTCGCGCACGATGAGCATGTCCACTCCATCGATGACCTCGGCCTTCAGGGTGGAAGCATCTTTCAAAGCGTCGAAAAGTTTGACCGGTCTCAGGTTCGCATAAAGGTCCAGTCCCTTGCGGAGACCCAGAATGCCCGCCTCGGGGCGCTTTTTGTTCTCGATCTTGTCCCACTTGGGACCGCCCATGGGGGCCTTCAGGACCGCTTGCGCCGCTTGGCAGGCCTTGAGCGTATGCTCCGGCAAGGGATTGTCGTACTTGTCGATGGCGATACCACCCGCGTCTTGTGGTTCGTACTCAAACTTATGTCCGAACACTTCCCCCACGCGATTGAGGACCTTCTTGGATTCCTCGCAGATCTCTGGCCCAATGCCGTCCCCAGCTAAGACAACAATGTGAAAATTCATGGAACACCTTTTGAACCACGGAGTACACGGAGACCACGGAGTTAAAAGTGAGGCTGAAACAAACCTTACTCTGTGCCCTCCATGACCTCCGTGGTGAAAGAATTTTAGAGCTTTACGCCCTTCATGGCTTCAAAGACGGCTTTGGTGCTTTTTTTCTTGTGCTGGAGCAAAAGCTTGTTCACCGCGTTCAGGTAAGCCTTCGCCGAAGCCTCGATGACGTCGGTGGAAACACCCCGGCCGTTGACCTCATCGCCGTTGGTGGTAACCGTAACCGTCACCTCGCCCTGAGCGTCGCGCCCCTGGGTCAGGGCCTTCAAATTATAATTTTCCAGTTTGCCCTTGAAACCCGTGGCCCGGTCAATGGCGTTGAAAACCGCGTCTACCGGGCCATCCCCGGTCGCCGCTTCCTGGATCTCTTGGTCGCCCTTTTTCAACTTCAAGGTGGCAGTGGGCAATGTCGTACTTCCAGCCGTGGTGTGTATATAAGTTAAGTGGTAGACCTCCTGAGAGGCGGCCACCTTCTCCTCGATGAGAGCCTCTATGTCTTCGTCATAGACATTTTTCTTTTTGTCCGCCAGATCCTTGAACTTGGCGAACAGGGTTTCCAACAATTCTTCCGAAAGGTGATAACCGAGGTCTTCCAGGCGTTTTTTAAAGGCATGGCGGCCCGAGTGCTTGCCCATGACCAGGCGGCTGGAGGGGATCCCAATTTCCTGCGGCATCATGATCTCGTAGGTTTGGCGGTACTTCAGCATTCCGTCCTGATGGATGCCGCTTTCATGGGCAAAAGCGTTATTTCCTACGATAGCCTTGTTAGGCTGGATCATGAACCCCGTCAGGGTGGAGACCAAGCGGCTAGTCTTATAGATCTCCTTCGTGTTGATGTTAGTGAAATAGGGGTACTTGTCCGAACGGGTCTTGAGGATCATGACGATCTCCTCCAGGCTGGCGTTGCCCGCCCTTTCACCGATACCGTTGATAGTACATTCCACCTGTCTAGCCCCGTTTTGGACTGCCGAAACCGAGTTGGAAACCGCCAGCCCCAGGTCATTGTGGCAGTGAACGGAAATGACCGCTTTGTTGATGTTAGGCACCCGGTTGCGGATAGCCGTGATGGTCTTGCCGAACTCGTCCGGCACGGCGTAACCCACCGTATCTGGGATGTTGACCGTTCTGGCCCCATGCTTGATAGCCAGTTCGATCATTTTGCAAAGGTAATCCAATTCGGAACGTGAAGCGTCCATGGCGGAGAATTCCACATCATCGGAAAAATGCCGGGCCAACTTGACCGCGTCCACGGCGGCCTGGAGCGCTTCCTCACGGGTCTTTTTAAACTGGTACTTCAGGTGGATGTCCGAGGAGGAAATAAAGGTATGGATGCGGCTCCGTTTGGCGGGCTTCACCGCTTTAGCACAGGCCTCGATGTCCTTCTTAATCGCCCGGGCCAGTCCCGCCACGACCGATTTTTTGACGGCCTTGGCGATCTTTTCTACGGCCTCAAAGTCGCCGGGAGAAGCTGCCGGAAAGCCTGCTTCGATAATATCCACACCCAGCTTTTCCAGTTGGATGGCTACCTTCATCTTTTCCTCGGTATTCAGACTGGCTCCGGGAGCCTGTTCCCCGTCACGCAGGGTAGTGTCAAAAATATAAATTCTTTCTTTAGAATTATCTTTGTTCTTGGATTTCATGGGCTTCTCCTTAAAGTTGGGTGATTCGGTTGTGGTTTTCGGTTCGTTCTAATGGACCTGGATATTTAAGCTTTGATCCTGTGGCGCCTAAGTCGATCGACGCTCTTCTTGGTCAGGGACCGGATCAGGCCCCAGAAAAGGTAGGTCGTAAGGACGAGAAAAGACGTCAATTCGAACGCTTTCAACATGGACAGAATGAACATGACCAAAAAAGCCAGGGTCCATGGCTTAATCGTTTCTAATTTGATCTTTTTGAGGCTGGGATAACTGATCGTGGAGATCATGACCAGGGCGATGACCACCGTTAGGAATGGGATGAAGTACAGCTCCACAAAAGTAAGGTTCTCCTCGTACCAGCCCATGACCTTATTCAAGATGATCCCGGTCCCATACCAGCCACCCCATTGGGAAAACAGGATATAACTCGCCAGGATACCCGCCGCAGCGGGACTGGGCAGGCCCATGAAGTGACTCTTTTCCTCCACTTGGGCCTGGACATTGAACCGCGCCAAACGAATGGCCGCGCAAACGATATAGAGGACCATGATGCAAAGCCCCCATACGTTCAGGTACCGCAGAACGGACAGGTAAATGAGGAGTGCGGGCGCCATTCCAAAACTGACCAAGTCGGACAGGCTATCGAATTCCATCCCGAATTTGCTGGTAGTGCCCGTGGCACGGGCCACAAAACCATCCATGAAATCCATAAAGGCCGCGATAACGATGAACCGTGCGGGCCACACAAAGGGGGTGGTTTTAGTTTCGGCCAGCAAGGAAAGGGTCAGGGAATCATTGATGGCATAAGCGATGGCCAGGATACCCAACACCATGTTGGCGGCCGTGAACATGTTAGGCAGCAGATAGATGGTCTTGCGCAGGCGGGTGGAAGCGGGTCGTTCCATTTGGAAATCATTTGTCTTGCTTTTCAAGGCGCTCATGTCACAGCTCCCCTAATACCGTCACGCCCGCGCGTACTTGGTCACCCATTTTTACCGAAGGTTTGAAACCTTTTGGCAGGAACAGATCCACTCGTGAGCCCAACAGGATGCGGCCGATCCTTTTACCGCGCTCGATCGCTTCACCCTTATCGGGGATCGTGCGGACCCGCCGACACAACAATCCCGCGATCTGCTTGATGACGATGCGGGCTTTCTTACCCTTTAGTTTCAGATCCACTACCAGATGAGCTTGTTCATTCACCAAATCAGCCTTGTCGTCATAAGCGGCCAGGAACTCGCCGGGATGATAGACCTTCTTCACGACCTTGCCGTCGAAAGGCGCCCGTTGAACATGGTTGTTCAAGGGGTTCATAAAGATGGCGATATGGATGGAGGGTTTTTTCAAATAGAACTTCTCCACCGCAGTCTTCAGCACCACGACCTTACCATCGGCTGGCGACAAGACCTGCTTGGGCTTCAACGCTTTTCCCGGCTTCCTCTCGAAATCCCTGAAGAAGTTCAGGATCAAGGCGGCGATCACCAAGACCGCCGCGCCCAGGACGATGAAGATCCAGTTCCCCCAATGCGCGCCGACCAGGAGCAATATCCATCCGGCCGCCAAAGCGGGGAGGAACATGCTCCAGGTTTCCGGCATGAATGGCAGTTTCAAAAAAACCTCCACTGGTAGCGGTTGGCCGTTAGCTAAAGGTTCCGATCCTTCGCTAACAGCCATCCGCTGACCGCTAATGGCTAACTTTCTACTTTTTCATCCAGCTGAACATGCTGCGGACTTGTTTACCAACCTTCTCGACCAAGTGTTCAGAGTCGAGTTTCAGGATGGAATTATAAACAGGACGATTGGCCTGGTTTTCCAGGACAAATTCGCGGGCGAACATGCCCGTTTGGATCTCGCTCAAGATACGACGCATTTCGTTACGGGTATTTTCCGTAATGATCCGACGACCACGGGTGATGTCACCATACTTGGCCGTGGTCGAGATGGCATCGCGCATCCCTGAAATACCCTTCTCGTAGATCAAGTCAACGATGAGCTTGACCTCGTGAAGGCATTCGAAATAAGCCACTTCCGGCTGGTAACCGGCGGAGATCAAGGTGTCGAACCCGGCACGGATGAGTTCCGAAAGGCCGCCGCAGAGGACCACTTGCTCGCCGAACAGGTCCGTCTCGGTCTCTTCTTTGAAGGTGGTCTCCAAGACCCCAGCGCGGGTGGCGCCGATGGCCTTTCCGTAAGCCAGGGCCAGTTTCAAAGCGTTACCCGTGGCGTTCTGATGGATGGCGACGAGAGCTGGAACACCCTTGCCGTCCACGTAAGTGGTGCGGACCAGGTGACCAGGACCCTTGGGGGCGATCATGAACACGTCCACGTCCGCCGGGGGAACTATCTGCCCGAAATGGATGTTGAAGCCATGGGAGAACATGATGGCCTTACCGGCCTTCAAGGACGGCAGGACGTCGTTCTTATAGAGGGACCCTTGCAGGTCGTCCTGGATGAGGATCTGGATGATGTCGGCCTTGGCCGCCGCGTCCTTGGAATCAAAAGCTTCAAAACCGTCCGCCTTGGCCTGGGCCTTGGTCTTTTCGGAACGAGTCCCGATGATCACCTTGATACCCGAATCCTTCAGGTTCAGGGCCTGATTGCGGCCTTGGTTGCCATAGCCGAGGACGGCCAGGGTCTTCCCTTTCAACGCATTCAAATCCGCATCTTGCTCGTAGTAGATCTTCGCCATTTCTCTCTTCTCCTCGTTTTGTTTTTTGGCTTTAATTAAAATTCAAAATTAAGAATTTAAAATTCCAATCAGAGATTGGATTGCCCGGCTTTACCCGCCTTGACCTTCACTTTCTTTTCTTCTTCCTCATGAACTTTCTTGCCCCGGGAAATTGCCACTTCGCCGGTGCGGACCAGTTCCAAGATGCCATAGTTGCTCAAGAGCTCCACCATGGCATTGATCTTGCTCTCTTTACCCGTCACCTCAACGATGAAGCTTTTAAGGGCCACATCCACGATCTTGCCGTCGAAGCATTGGACGATCTCCATCACCTGGCTTCGCGTGTGGGCTTCCGCTTTGACCTTGATCAAGGCCAAGTCCCGCCCAATGAAATCCTCATGCGTCAGATCGACGACCTTGATGACATCGATGAGCTTGTTCAATTGCTTTTCCACTTGGTCGATGATCCGATCATCCCCCTTAACGACAATGGTAATGCGGGAGATCTTGGGGTCATCCGTCACCCCAACGACTAAACTGTCGATGTTGTAACCACGAGCCGAGAAGAGATTGGAAACCCGGGACAAGACACCCGCGTTGTTGTTCACCAAAACTGAAATGGTATGTCGCATAAGTTCTCCTTTCTCTTACAAGTGGACTTGATTGATCTTTTTCGGACCCTTTTCCGCGCGGGCCGCAATCATCTTTTCGATCTGGTGTGCCTTGGAAAGAACGATGTCCTTCACCGCGCCACCCGCGGGAACCATCGGATAGACATGCTCTTCCGCGTCCACCACCACATCCACGATGCAAGGACCCTTCTTCGTCAGGGCTTCTTCCAGCACTTTGGTCGTGTCCTTCGACGTTTCGGCCCGATAGCCGGCAATGCCATAGGCTTCGGCCAGTTTGACGAAGTCCGGTTGCGCCGGGATCGAGGTCGAGGCGTAACGCTTGTCGAAGAACAAGTCCTGCCATTGCTTGACCATTCCCATGAACTTGTTGTTGATGACGATGGTCTTCACGTTCAGTTCATGCTCCTTGACGATGGCCAGTTCCTGCAGGGTCATTTGGAAGCTTCCGTCCCCCGCGATATCCACGACCGTGGCGTTGGGATGAGCAAAGGCCGCACCGATGGCCGCGGGAAAGCCGAAGCCCATGGTGCCCAACCCGCCCGAAGTCAACCAACGGCGCGGCTTGTCGAACTTATAATATTGGGCCGCCCACATCTGATGCTGGCCCACTTCGGTGGCCACATAAGCGTCACCTTTGGTGATGCGATAGATCTCGTCGATGGCGAATTGGGGCAGGACCGGTCCCTTGGGGTCCTGTTTATAGGCCAAGGGATGTTTGTGATTCCAGCCATCCAATTCGTCATACCAAGCGTCGTATTCCTTGGTCCCCACTTTTTTAGTAAGGTCCTTCAGGATGAAACGCATATCGCCCAGAACATGAGCATCGACCTTGACGTTCTTACCAATGGAGGTCGGGTCCACGTCGATATGGACTTTTTTGGAATTAGGCGAGAATTCGCTGAGCTTCCCAGTCACCCGGTCATCGAACCGGCTGCCGATGGCGATCAAAAGGTCGCAATGGGTCAGGGCCATGTTGGCGCGGTAGGAACCGTGCATGCCCAACATGTCGATGAATTGCCGGTCACTGGCCGGATAGGCGCCCAAGCCCATCAGGGTCAAGGTCACCGGGATATTGGTCTTCCGGGCGAATTTATACAAAGCCTCGGAAGCATTGGCGTTAATGACACCACCGCCGGCATAGATCAAAGGCCGCTTGGCGTGCTTGATCAGCTCAGCCATCTTGTCGATCTGGCTCATATCCGGGGTGGGAACGAATTTGGACAGGGGAATCGAGGGCTTGGAGGGGATCTCCACTTCAGCCGAAGCCGCGGCGATATCCTTGGGGATGTCGACGAGGACCGGTCCTGGGCGGCCAGTCCGGGCGATGAAAAAAGCATCCCGCATGATCTGGGGCAGTTCTTGGATATTCTTGACCAGGTAATTGTGTTTGGTGCAGGAACGGGTAATCCCGACCACGTCCGCTTCCTGGAACCCGTCGGTACCGATGAGGGAAGTGGGCACTTGCCCCGTAATGGCAACCAGCGGCACTGAGTCCATATAGGCATCGGCCAAACCCGTGACGATATTGGTGGCACCCGGGCCGGAAGTCACGACGCAAACACCCACCTTACCAGTGGATTTTGCGAAGCCTTCGGCCATATGCACCGCACCTTGTTCGTGGCGGGTGTCAAAGAGCTTGATCTTGTCCCGGTTCAAAAAGAGGGCGTCGTAAACGGGTAATATGGCTCCCCCCGTCACGCCCCAAGCCATGGTGACCCCCTCGTCGATGAGGACATCCACCACCATTTGGGCACCGGTTTTGAGTTTGGTTTTAGCCATCTTTGTCTCCCTTGTGGTCCACGCCCTAATTGGGGTGAAAGGACCCAGATTTTACATGAATTGGGCGCTTTTTCGAGGCATAAACAGGGTTAATTCAACCCAGCTAGCCCTTAAAAACACCATTTAAATCAATGTTTTGGGGATTTGCGCTTCGGTGGGACTACTTTGGCCTTAAAACAAAAAAGCCGCGGTAGCCCGTTGGAAGCGGGCCCCGCGGCTTGGTAGCCGTCTTTAGGAGCGAACCGCCTCCGGACGCAAAACTACTACCGTTACTGTAAGAAGTAGATTGTTCGCGTTGCCGAAGGCCATTGAACTTCTCCTAAAATTTGAACTGCGAGGATGAAAATATACTGATTCCCGCCGCCCTTGTCAAGCAAAGGTCCAAAAGCCTTATTTCACAGCTGATATAACAACCACAAGAGGGTCACGATCAATAACAGCCATACGACAAAGGACCATCGAAGGTCTTTCCACCATATGAGTCCCTTGGTATCGGATAGGTACTTCTTGAACTTTCCCATGAAGTAAAGGATGGGCGGGATCAATACCAATAGGATGATCGCTACCAGGATGGCTTCATGCTGCAGATCGGGTTTTTTGAGGAATTTCAGTGCCAGGAACAAGGTGATCAAAATGATGGTGGATTGGGCTAACCAAAAGACAACGTAATTGAAAAGACCCGGCGGGACTTGGAACCAAAGACTTTGCCACGAGTCGTCTTCCTCGACATGATGAGGGGCATGGAAATCCTTGGAAAGCCGGGTGCCGCAACGATAACAAAAGCGGATGGTCCTGCCCTTATCGAAAAGGCTTTGTTGCAGCACATCGGTTTTATGATGACAGGATTGGATGATCCAACCCATGGAGATGGCGAACCAAACACACAGGACTAATTGGAAAAGTAGGCCGACTAAAGCGAAATTGAAATCGAAATTGCTGGTGATGGTGGTGAGTGAAAGGTTCAAGAAAACGAACCAGTACCATGGCTCCAACATGCGAATGAGCTTGAGGTCCTCGGCGTTTTCGACGAAAAATCGCCAACCCTTGCCGGTAATGACCAGAATGATGATAAGCGAAACAATGGCCATCATTTCGAAAGATGCTCCCTATATGGATTCCAAACCATGCAATACCAATTTCTCAATTCCCTGCCACCCGGATCATTGAATCGCTCTCGATTATAAAAGACGACTTTACCTTTACGGCCTTTTCCTTTGCCTTGAGGGCTTCTTCGATATGTCCATCCCCTTCTAAAAGAACGGTTAGTTGTTGATAAAAACAGGCCACTGGGTAACCCCTTTGGATGGCATTTTGAAGGGCTTGGATATTTTTTTCCTTTGTTGGCCCGAAATAGTACTGCGAAGTCCATTCCCAATAACAGGATTCCAAAAAAGGGTCGCCTTGGACCAATGGATAGGCTGCCGCTAGGTCCTGGAAGGATTGTTTGAATTTTTTCTCGCTGTTGAAACTACCTTCGGCATCGACCTGGAGCTTATGGAAGATCTGATGGGCCAAGAGCCACTTTTGGAAACCTGGCTGGTTTTCCCGCTCGAAGGGGATAATGCCGATCATCATGCCCCCTTCCGGTGCGGAAAGGTCGTTATCCACCCAATACCATTTAGCTTTTGGGAACCGCTTGGACAGGAACGGTTGATAATCGATGTTGGTTGGGACGGCAACCCATGTGGCATTTGCGATATCCAGCTTAAGGTTGGCGGCGACGTTGAATGGATAGGTCGCCACATATAAGGAATGACCATAACGAAGAGGAAGGAATTCGGTCAGGACCATCCCCGGCCCCTTCTCCTTTGCGATCTTTTCCAGGATTCGATAGGCCCTGAAATTCGCGTCCGGAATTTCCTGTTTGAACCGGGGATTGGCGAAGGACCCTTCCAGGACCGGCTTCAACAAGTGGTTCAAGTCCAAAAGAAGACCGCATAAGACCAACCCTCCGACGATCCATTTGCGTCTTTCGACCTTGCCAATGGCCAGGGCCAATTCCCCCAACCCCAGGGTAGTGACCAACAAAAGAAGTGGCATGACTTGGATGACTCGGTTCAGTTCGACATAATCGGCGGCTAAAAATCCAGGCAAGAAGCAAACAAAGAAAGCCGCCCCTATCCATTGAACCAATCCTTCTCTCCGGTGGGGCCAAAGTCCGGACAGACCAATGAAAAAAGCTGACGAGAAGACCGGATTCAACATGCCACCCCAAGTGGGCCCATAAGAGGTCCCTGCCTGCAAAGAGCCCCAAAAGAGGGAGGAAAGATAAGAGATATGGGTCAATAAATGATGCTGCCAAGTGAATGGACTTTCGGCCCCGGCCGAATCAATGAGATGGCGGCCATATCCCTCGTTCCAGATGGCCCAAAGGAAAGGCGATAGCGCAAGGGTCAAGGACGATAGGAAGATCAGAGCCTGTCGCTTATCTTTGCTTATGGCCAAGACTAAAACCGTGGTTGTCACCAACAAAAGGACCGTGGCCCAAGCCGTGAAGGTCAAAGAACCAATTCCTAGTAAAAAAGCCAAGAGACAAAGCAAGTAGATGGCTTTCTTTTTTTTCGGGTCTTTCACCCACAAAGCCAAGATCCAAAAACATAAAAGTTCCAAGGCGGGGGTAAAGAGACCCTGGTGACAAAACCTGCCGAAATAAAGGGGCCAAAAGCTGAGCGCCAAGAGGGTCCCAAAGAGGGCTGAGATCGATTTGCTTAAAAAGACCCTTGCCGCGAGATAGCCCGCGGGCGCCACCAAAATGGAAAAAAAGGCGGGTAAAAACCAAAGATCGAAAAAGGGAGAATTGAACCATCTAAAGAAAAAACTAAGGACCCATATCAATAGAGGCGGATGCTCTCCGACGGTATAGAAGAACTGCCAATCCCATTTCGGGAGGAGCTGAAGGGCCAAAAAACCATGCAGGGCCTCATCCCCTGTGGGCCACAAATGGAAATCGGTCAAATGAAAGAACCTTAAAAAAATGGCCAGGAAAACCACGGGAAGGATAAGGAGTCTCGAACCTTTGCCATTCGGGAAGATCTCGGATTGGGGAAGAGGTGTGGAGCCCGGGGTGGTTTTCCCCACCAGCCTCAAAAGAACCGGCAGAAAAATGAGAATAGAAAAGACCCAACCGCCGACTTGAGCGGATATGGGGAAATAACTCAGCAGCGAATTCCCAGCCAAAAGCGAGCAAAAATAGATCCAAACAGGGGACAAAGGGCCCTTGGCCTTCACACGACCCATTGACGGCCTATCCAGAAAAGGAAAAGTAAAACCGTCCATACGATAAAGATAATCCGGCCTATCCCCGATAATTGGTCGATCGCTTTGCCCTCCGATTTGCGGAGGTGAAGGTAAAGCAAATAGTTCAAAAAGCAAACCATTTGCGAGCCCAAAGCCAATGGGAAATGATCCGTAGAATAAAAAATGGAATTAAAGATGAAACGGCCCGAAAGCCCGAAGTAAAAACACATCCAACCCCATAACCAGGCGTGAACGACCTCCACACCCCAGGACGCACCTAGTTCAGGCGTGACATGGGGGAATCCCAAATAACTTAAAACACCGAAAAAGAAACCGATAAATAAAAGGCTCATCAGGAAAAGAACGACATAGTCCATTTCCCGGGTCTGCATCCACAAAGCCAGCACCGTGTCGAACCAGATGAAGCTATAGGTCAGGACCCAAAGGATGCCAAGGGTCCCCGCCCTCAAATTGGGGACCCAATTCATCATGAGGGTCCCCAACAATGCGCAAATGACAGCGGACCCGAACAGCATTTCTTTTATCAAGGAACTTTGTGACGGAACGGGCAGTTCATTCATAACCAATAACCCGTGGGGATCCCTGAAAACTGGAACGGTCATGAAAAACACGAGATAAAGGGCCAGGGTCAAAAGGACGAATAAGAAGATCACCGAGACAGCTTTAAGAGTGCCCATTCACCTGGCCTAACCTTTGAAATGAAGATCTCCACCGACTGCCTTCAAAAATAACAAAACCATTGTTGGAAAGGCGTTTAAAAAGACCATCGATCAAAGCCCTGAATAACTCATTTGACGGGATAGGCTGGTTACTTGGCAAATCAGTGTCGAGAAAAAAGGGTAGGCCTAAGTAAGTATGGTTTCCGAGGCAAAAGAAGGCTTTGAGTCTTCCAAATCGTCAAATTATGGAGAAACACCCATAAAATAAGGCTTTTTGGCTGGCAAATGGAATTAAACAAATAATCATATAACCTATTGCATCATAATATAACATAATATATCATAACCTTGCTTAGTTTATGACTCCAATGGTCATAACAAATTTTTCACCGCCTTTCCAACGCAACCCCGGAGGTACAAAGATGAAACAAAAATGGTCCAAAGAAAAGATCATCGAGACGATTAAGGATCTGAAGAAACAAAATATCGACATTTCGGCCAGCAATATTTCTAAGAACTATATCCCCCTCTTCACGGCCGCTTGCTCTCGTCGTTATTTCTCAAGCTGGTCGAACGCCGTCAAAGCGGCGGGCATCGATTATGACCAGATCCTTGAGGCTGGAAAAGCAAGGCGTCGGAAAAAGCTGACCAAATGGTCTAGGACCCAGGTATTGGATGAGATCCGCAAGGCCGAGACTCCTAACCTTTTATCGACCTATCGGGACCGCTTGGCCCTTTACTCCGCTGCCCGGAGAGAGTTTGGTAGTTGGAAACAGGCTTTGGAAGCCGCCGGCTACCGTCTGACCAAAGGTTCCCATAAGAACTCGAATCAGATCTTTAAGAACGCGGAGAACTCGGGCGACAATCAAAAACCCCAAACCGCGAGCTTTACCTCAACTACACAAGCAGAACAGTAATTCTCCCAGTCTCGGGAACTCCGTCCGAATCCATTCGCTCCCTATCACAAATAGGGAGCGAACAGGTTGGCGAATGAGTTCCGGAGCTTGACGGGCAATGGGTCCGAGTTCACTTCCTCGAATGTGATCCCCTTCGAACGCGATTTGATCCCATCGAAATGTTTGGATAGCTCCCTCGCCGTTATAGGATCATAGATCTCCAGGTCCAATTCAAAATTCAATCGTAAGCTTCTCGCGTCCCAATTGCTCGACCCCACTAAAGCGTAAGACCCATCGACAACAAAGGTCTTACTGTGGGAGAACGGCGCCGGTTGATAGTAGAACTTGATGCCGTGTTCCAACATTTCCCCCAGGATGGCTCGATTAGCCCAACCCACGAACGGGAGATTGTTCACCAAGGGAAGGATCACTTCCACTTGAACACCTCGCAAACTGGCCATGTTCAAGGCCGCGACCATCACCCGATCGGGCAAAAAATAAGGGGTCATGATCTGGATCCTCTTTTGAGCCCACGCGAGCGCCCCCATCAGGATCCAATTGATCTTTTCAAAATCCTCATTTGGCCCCCCGCTCACGGCCCGGCAAACCGATCGTCCCGGGAATGGTTCAAAGATCGGAGCATCCCAAGGAAGCGATTCTTTCCGGGTGAAATACCAGTCCTCCATGAAGACCTTTTGGAACTCCGAAATGACCGGACCCTCGATCTTGAAATGAAGGTCCGTCATCCCCTTGCCATTCCCTTTTGGAGTCTCGTAATTAGAGCCTCGAATGTTCATCCCACCCGTAAAACCGATATCCCCATCAGCGATGAGGAGTTTTCGGTGATTCCGAAGGTTGAAATGAAGGCTGTTGAGGGACGGGGATATCGGGAGGAAGCGGCCCACTTCGATCCCATTCATCTTTAAATAGCGGCTGATAGGTTTCGGAGAGTAGTACTCCCCGAATGAATCGACCAAGACCCATATCCTTACGTCTCGCCCCTTTGCCTCGGACAGGGCCCTTACGAACTTCATCCCAGTTTCGTCCGAATCGAAGATATAGGTGGATAAATAAATGAATTTTTTGGCTTTTGCGATCGCGTCCAGCATACAGGTATAGGCTTCTTCCCCATTATGAAGTATCTCGATCTTGTTCCCCTGTAATAGGGGTTTGCCGACGACCCTTTCCGAAACATTCAAGAGGCCTCGGTATTCATTGGAATAAAAAGGGTCCCGCTCCGTGACAAGATATCTTTTTTCATCGTAGGAGATCTTGGAGCCATGCCGCCAATAACCCAGCCGGTTCATCTTTTTGGCATGCGTCCGGATACGATTGACCCCAAAGAGCCAATAGAGGCAGGGCCCCATTCCGAGCAAGACCAAGCAGGTGAACATCCAGCCAAATCCCGACCTTGGGTCACGATTTCGGAGGACGGCATGACAAGCGGATAGGATCGAAAAGAGGAAAAGAAGAAGTAAAGCGAGAGTTTTAAGCGACAACATGATGGGGGGCCCCCGGAAAGGGGAAAGACTTAGGGGAAAGTTTAAAAGCGATAAGCAAATGCGAGAGTGGGGTGGTCTTGATCCATATAGGCGATCGGTTTCAACCCGTGCTCATCATCATAGTCCTTGGCCGCTGTCGGGGCATGGGCCATATCGACGATCCACAAACCGGTAAAAGCGATGATCCCACCCCAAATGAGATTATTTCCCACCGTATTCGCGTTCACCGGGTCACCCAAGATACCGCCTGAGAAAGTCGTCGTGTCGGATTTAATCAAAACACCCAAGCCGACGGAAAGGACGGAAACGACCTCCCCTGTCAGCAACACATCCCCCATCAAATTGTCGTCCGCATAAAAATGGCCGTATCCGTGGACCAGCAGCCCAGGGAAAAAGGCCAACAAAAAAGCTTTATTGGGGTCTTTATAAAAGTAGTTCTGGTGATTGGTCTCCAGACTGCCAGAAAGACCCGTATCAGCGGTTTGGGCCTGTCCGACAGAAACAGCCAATAGAAAGACCAGGGATAAAAACAATTTTAAGGTCTTGGGGGTTTTTATTTTCATAGGTTTCGCTTGGCCGTTATTCTACGTAATGAAAAAGACGGGGTCAAAAGAAAACTGGACAGCCGGTTCAATGGAAAGGTCCTCATTTCGCCCAAAAAAACGGTTAAGCGGAGGCCGACGTGTCTTTTGCTTTTTTCTTTTTCCCCTCGGGGGCTACCTCAACAGGAGTGGACTCACCCTTTTCCTTTTTCTCAGTCTTGGTTTCGGTGGGCTTTTCCTCGACAACCCTATCCACCAGTTCCAAAAAGACCATATCCGCGCCATCCCCATGCCGGAATCCCAACTTCAGGACGCGGGTGTAGCCGCCCTTCCGTTCCGCATAGCGATAGATGAGAGTCTTGAAGAGCTTGTTGGCAACTTCCCTTTCCCGGACGAAACCCAGGACATGACGCTTGGAAGCGAGGGTCTCTTTTTTAGCGATGGTGATCATTTTTTCCGCGTAACGACGGACCTCTTTGGCCCGGGCTTTCGTGGTCTTGATCCGTTCGTGCTTCAAAAGGGAAGTCACCATATTCCGGATTAAAGCCCGGCGATGGGCCGGTTGGACCCCTAAACGACCGTGATGCGCTTGATGTCTCATTGTTGCCTCAACTCCTCGTGATTAAACGTTCGCTTCGACCCGGGCCGGGGCCAAGGACTTTCCCTTCGCCAAAATGGCGTCCACATCCATACCGAAAGAAAGACCCATGCCACCCAGGATCTCTTTGATCTCATTCAATGACTTGCGGCCAAAATTCTTGTACTTCAACATATCTGATTCGCTCTTGCGGACCAGGTCGCCGATGGTCTTGATGTTGGCCGTTTTAAGGCAATTCGCTGAGCGGACCGACAATTCCAGTTCTTCGACGCTCTCGTTAAGGAGTTCACGCAGCCGCTCCTCTTCTTCGCTGACGGAGTCGTCCTGCTGGGTCGGTTCTTCCTCGAAGTTGATGAATATCTGGAGGGAGTCACGCAAAATCTTGGAAGCATGGGCCAAAGCATCCTCGGGATGGATGCGTCCATCCGTCCAGATCTCCATGATGAGCTTGTCATAATCGGTCATCTGTCCGATACGAGCGGATTCCACGGAGTATTTCACTTGGGTTACGGGAGTGAAGATGGAATCAATGGGGATGACCCCAATCGGCTGGCCTTCCCTCTTGTTACGGTCGGCAGGGGAATATCCCCGGCCTTCGGCCACCTCGATCTCTAATTCTAGGGCGGCGTCTTCCTCGGTCAGGGTCGCCAAGTGAAGCTGGGAATTGAGGATTTCCACATCCGCGTCGGTTTGGATATCCGCGGCAACAACGTTTCTTTCGCCCTTGGCGGAAATGCGCAAGGTCTTGGGGCCCGACCCATAAAGTTTGATCTTCAATTCCTTCAGATTCAAAATGATCTCGGTCGTATCTTCAACGACTCCCGGAATCGAGGAAAATTCGTGGGAAACGCCCTCGAATTTGACGGAAGTGACGGCTGCCCCAGTGATAGAAGACAAGAGGATCCGGCGCAGGGAGTTCCCGACCGACTGCCCATAACCCCGCTCAAACGGCTCGGCGATGAACTTACCATAAGTGGGGGTCAGGCTTTCTTTTTCGTAATCCAAAAACTTCGGGATCTGAACATTTCCTATTTGCATGATGCCTCCTGCGAAAATAGTCCCCAACCAGGGGACTGGTTTGCCTCGATCAACTGGTTATTTCGAATACAATTCAACGATGAGCTGTTCCTGAACGGGCAGGGCGATCTCATCTTTCGTGGGGATCTTCTTGAAGGTTCCGGCATAAGCAGCCGTGTCCACCTCAAGCCATCCTGGGACACCCCGCTTTTGAAGTGTTTCCAAGGACTTTTTCAACATCACGTTCGCCTTGAAGCGTTCCAAAATGGAGATCTTGTCCCCCGCTTTTAAGGTATAGGAGGGAATATCCACTTTTTTGGCATTGACCAGGACCATTCCGTGCCTTACGACCTGACGAGCCTGTCTGCGGGATTCGGCGAAACCCATCCGATAGATGGTGTTATCCAAGCGTTGTTCCAACAATTGAAGCAAGGTTTCCCCGGTAACACCTTTCTTGCTGGAAGCGATGGAGAAGTAACGGCGGAATTGCTTTTCAAAAAGGCCATAAATCCTCTTGACCTTCTGCTTCTCCCGGAGCTGCAAGCCGTATTCGGTATCTTTCCGACGTTTTTGGCCATGTTGACCGGGCGCGTAACCCCTTCTCTCGAAGGCGCACTTTTCAGTTTCGCAACGAGTACCCTTCAAAAAAAGCTTCATGCCTTCTCGACGACAAAGCCGACAAACCGATTGAGCGCTCATTCAGGGACTCCTTTATACGCGCCGGCGCTTAGGCGGCCGGCAACCATTATGGGGAACTGGGGTAACGTCTTTGATCATGGAGATTTGAAGTCCGCTAGTCTGGATGGCGCGGATGGCAGCTTCCCGACCCGAACCGGGACCCTTCACGTAAACCTCGACGGACTTCATTCCGGCGTCAACGGCTTTTTTGCCGGCCGTTTCGGCCGCGACTTGGGCGGCGAAAGGGGTCGATTTCCGGCTTCCCTTGAAGTTCATGGAACCCGCGGAGGACCAAGCCACCACGTTGCCCTTAGCGTCCGTCACGGTCACCAGGGTATTGTTGAAAGTGCATTGGATATGGACCACTCCGTTACGGGGTGCCTTTTTTCCTTTTTTAGGACCGGCTGCAGCGGCCGCTTTCTCGTCCTTGACTGCTTCATTTTTCGGGTCAACTTTTTCGGCCACTCTTTTTCTCCTTAATGCTTCTGCCCGTTTTGAATGGGCGGTATCAGATTTCTGAAACTACTCTTCTTTTTTACGACCGCTACCGACCGTCTTCTTGGGGCCCTTACGGGTCCTCGAATTCGTCTTGGTCCTTTGACCACGTACCGGGAGGCCCTTGCGATGACGGCTGCCACGATAGGAACCGATGTCGATCAAACGTTTGATATTCATCGAGATCTCCCGACGAAGATCACCTTCGACCTTGAGGTTCTCCAAATTAATGGTGTTCTGGATTCGGGCGAGTTCATCATCCTTCAAATTCTTGACGCGAACATCCGGGTTCACACTGGCTTTGGCCAGAATCCTCTTCGACAAGTTTGGACCAATCCCAAAAATATAGGTCAGTGCCACTTCGATCCTTTTTTCCTTGGGCAAATCAATTCCTGCGATTCGGGCCATTTTCTTATCCTTGCCTTTGTTTATGCTTCGGGTTGGTGCAAATAACCCGTATCACACGCTTGCGGCGAATGACCTTGCACTTGTCACAAATCGGTTTAACAGACGACCGTACCTTCATTCTTTACCTTCCTTCAAATCGGATCCTCTTATTTGAACCGATAGGTGATTCGACCTCGGCTCAGATCATAAGGAGAGAGTTCAACCGTGACGCGGTCGCCTGGTAGGATCCGAATAAAGTTCATCCGCATCTTCCCTGACACATGAGCCAAAACCACGTGCTTGTTCTCTAACTCCACCCTAAAGCTGGCGTTGGGAAGGGCCTCAATGACCGTTCCTTCCACCGATATCGCTTCTTCCTTTGCCATACGCCTCCCAACCCCTTAGGGGGTTGTCATATCCGGGTTAAGTTCTCCGGCCCGTCTGCCAAGATGGCAATGGTGTCTTCAAAATGGGCGGAGAATTTACCATCTTTTGTCACAACTGTCCAGCCATCCTCTAATACCACTACTTCCTCAGAACCCATATTTATCATAGGTTCCAGGGCTAAACACATCCCTTCAACGATCCGGGGCCCCTGGTGGGGCTTCCCGTAGTTGGGAACCTGGGGTTCTTCGTGCATTGCTTGCCCGATCCCATGTCCAACATAGTCTTTGACAACAGTAAAACCAAAAGATTCAGCGTATTCTTGGACTGCGTGACCAATATCGGAGACACGGTTCCCGACCCGACATTGCTCGATCCCACGGTTCAAAGCCTCAAAAGTCACTTCCAAGAGCTTTTTGACTTCCGAAGAGACCCTCCCTACTGGGAAAGTTCGCGCCGAATCCCCGCAATAGCCCTTGTAAAAAGCCCCAATATCGATGCCGACGATATCCCCTTCTTCCAATACCCTTCTACCTGGGATTCCATGGACAACTTCGTTGTTGACCGACGCGCAAATCGTCGCCGGATAACCGTGATACCCCAGAAACGCGGGTTTACAATCGTTCTTCTTAAAAAAATCGAACGCGAACTTGTCCAACTCGGTTGTCGTAACACCGGGTTTCACCCGGTTCGCCAACTCCAAAAGGGCCTGACCGACGACCTTTCCACTAGTCCTCATCAACTTCAATTCGGATTCAGACTTGATCGTGATCACTAAACTTTCGCCACTTTTTCCAATGCGGCGAAAACCCGGCCTAAGGCTTCCGCGTAAGGTCCTTCACACTGTACCCGTTTCAAAAGACCCTTCTTATCGTAAAAATCGATCAAGGGCGCCGTGTCCTTTTGATAAACCGCCAACCGATTAAGAATGGTTTCGGGCTTATCATCGGGCCTTTGGATCAGTTCATGGCCACACTTGTCGCAGATTCCCTCTTTTTGGGGTTTCATGGTAGCAACGTTGTAAGTAGCCCCGCAATTGGTGCAAACCCTCCGGCCAGTCAAACGCGTGAGGATGGTCTCCTTGCTGATCTCGATCTTCAGGACTGCGTCCAATTCATTGTGCATTTTGTGAAGCAACTTATCCAAGCTGTCCGCTTGGGGAACAGTCCTGGGAAAACCATCCAAGATAAAACCTTTGGCCGCATCCTGGCGTTGGATCCGATCGTGGACCAATTCAATGACGGTCGCGTCAGGGACCAATTCACCCCTTTTCATGTACTCCTGGGCATGATGACCCACAGAGGTCCCCTCCTTCACTGCGGCCCTCAACATGTCACCTGTGGATATTTGAGGAATGCCGTAACGCTTCACCAATTCGGCCGCGTAGGTTCCCTTACCAGCTCCCGGTTCCCCAAAAAGAATGATCCTCATTAGAACGCGCTCCGTCCTTTAAGACGTCCCTTTTTCATGAACCCGTCATAATGACGCATCAACAAATGGGACTCGATCTGTTTCATGGTATCCAAAGCCACTCCCACGATGATCAATAAGGATGTTCCCCCGAAATAGATGGGGATATGGAGTTTGCGGGTGATCAATTCCGGGAAGACCGCGATAGCACAGACCGCCAAGGCTCCCCAAATGGTGATACGGGTCAGGGTACGATCGATGAATTCGGCTGTCGGTTGACCAGGGCGGATGCCTGGAATGAACCCACCATATTTTTTCATGTTCTCGGATAGGTCGGTCGGATTGAAAGCGATAGCCGTATAGAAATAGCAAAAGAAAACGATCAAGGAAGAATAGAGAACATAATAAATGAAGGCCCCTGGTTGGAAATTACGAACGATAAAATCGCTAAAGTTGTAAAGCCAACCGTTCACATCGGTCGAAACCGCCGGGACGGATTGGATGTAACGAGCGATCTGGGAAGGAAAAACCAGGATGGAAGAGGCAAAAATAACGGCGATAACACCCGAGTAATCCACTTTCAGGGGAAGCTGGGTGGATTGGCCTTTGAAAACTTGCCGACCAACGACACGGGTCGCGTATTGGACCGGGATCTTCCGGGCCCCTTGTTGCAAGATCACGATGAAGGCGATGAGCGCCAAAGTGAAGAGAAGGAAAAAGATCAACGCGAAGAGACTGAATTCATGCCCGGTCATATTGAATGTTTGAAGTAATTGAGAAGGAAGGCCCGCCACGATCCCGGCGAAAATAATGATCGACATCCCGTTACCGATGCCGTATTCGGTGATCTGCTCGCCCAGCCACATGATGAAAACCGTTCCGGTGGTCAAGGCCAAAACTGCCATTACTTGGAAACCCAAACCCCAATGAAAAACGACCCCCTCACCCAACGAGCGAAGCAGATAGGTCGTGCCCGTACCCTGAACGATGCAAAGGGCTACCGTACCGATACGGGTATATTGAGTGATCTTGCGCCGACCCATCTCTCCTTCTTTGGAAAGCTTTTCCAAGGTCGGGATGACCGCCGTCAACAATTGAAGGATGATGGACATACTGATGTAGGGCATGACACCAAGGGCGAAGATGGAGGACTGTTTCAGCGCACCCCCGGAAAAGAGGTTCAAAAATCCCAGGATGTTGCTGCTTTGATTCTTGAAAAGATTGGACAAAGCATCCACATTGACGCCAGGGACCGGGATATGGATTCCGATCCGATAGACCAAAAGGATCCCTAAAACAAAAAGGACCCGGCTTTTAAGCTCGGGGACCTTGAAAATGTTCGTAAAAGCCGAAAACACTTACAGAACCTCCGTCGTTCCGCCAGCGGCCTTGATCTTTTCAATAGCGGAAACGCTGAAGGCATGGGCTTTTACGGTCAACTTGGTCTTCAGGTCACCATTCCCCAGGATCTTGACGGGCTCATTCCCGCCAACAAAACCCTTCTTTTTCAAATCCTCAGGCGTCACGGTGGACCCATTATCGAATGTCGATAATTGGTCGATATTGACCACATCAAAGAATTTTTTGTCCAAACTTTTGAAGCCGCGAATAGGAATTTTACGATACATGGGGGTTTGACCACCCTCAAATCCTAAACGCACTCCGCCACCAGTCCTGGAATTTTGCCCTTTATGACCCCGGGTCGATGTTTTACCGTGCCCGGAACCAGGCCCTTTACCCACGATCTTGCGGCGTTTGACCGAACCCCGTGCCGGTTTCAATTCAGAAATTTTCATGGCATCAACCTTTACTTAGTCTTTATTTCGATCAGATAACCGATTTTGTCGAGCATCCCGCGGACCACTGCTGTATCCGGTTTCACGACGGTCTGCCGGATCTTTTTCAACCCCAAAGCTTCTGCGATCCTTACGTGCTTGGGCAAACGGCCGGCGAGACTTTTCACCAATTGGATCTTAAGTTCGCTCATTTCGAGCCCCCCATGAAACTTTCAACGGTTTTCCCCCGAAGGGCGGCCACAACTTGAGGTGAACGGATCGCCCTTAAACCCTTCAATGTGGCTTGGACGACGTTGAAAGTATTGTCCGAACGAATGGACTTGGTCAAAATATCGTGGATACCGGCCAATTCGCAAACGGCCCGAACCCCACCCCCCGCGATGATCCCGGTCCCGGGAGCAGCGGGCTTCAGCATGACCCGCGAAGCCTTGAATACACCAACCACCTCATGGAAGAGAGTCAACCCTTTTAAAGGTACTTCGATCAGGTTCTTTTTGGCATCTTCGACGGCTTTTTTAATGGCATCCGGAACTTCACTGGCTTTTCCCGTCCCGATCCCGACATGTCCGTGTCCATCCCCGATGACCACTAGGACGGAGAAGCTAAAACGACGACCACCCTTGACTACCTTGGCCACACGATTGATGTGGACCACTTTTTCCTTAAGATCGAATTTAGAAGCATCAATGCGCGCCATAACCGTCCTTCGTGATTAGAATTGGAGCCCGTTCTCACGGGCCGCCTCTGCCAAAGCTTTGACCCGCCCGTGAAAGATGTAACCACCACGATCAAAAACGACCTGATGGACCGATTTTTCTTTGGCCAACTTAGCGATCTGCTGACCAACAGCCTTCGCTGCCTCGATATTCCCGCCGTATTTCACCTTGCTGCGGAGATTCTGGTCAAAACTAGCGGCAGCTACCAACGTGATACCCTTGGTATCATCGATGATCTGGGCCGTGATGTTCTTAGCCCCACGATGGACCACCAAACGGGGCCTGGTGGTCGTGCCGGCGACCTTCTTCCTGATCCGCTGGTGCCGGTGCATTCTTTTGTAATTCTGAAGTTGCGACTGCATGATGATCTCCTACCCTTTATTTTGCACCGGCTTTACCAGTGGCGCCTGTCTTCCCGACCTTCTTGCGGACATATTCTCCCAGGTAGCGGATACCCGTACCCTTGTAAACCTCCGGAGGCTTGACCCGGCGTATCTTGGCCGCCGTTTCACCCACCAGGTACTTATCAGTACCCTTCACGGTCAACAGGGTTTGTTTTTCGATATCGACGGTGACGCCCTTTGGCAGGTCCAAGACCACCGGATGGCTGAAGCCAAGCGACATGCTAAGCTTTCCCTTATCCATAGCGGCGCGATAACCCACGCCTTGGATCTCAAGTTTTTTCTCAAAGCCAGCGGAAACACCGACGACCATGTTCTTGATGAGCGCATGGGTCAATCCATGGCTTGCGTTAAGTGCCTTGGCCTCGACCTTGGCGTTCTCCAAGGGATGGACAAAAAGGTTCTTATCTTGAACTTCCACCTTGAGACCCGGCATGAGCTCATGGCTCAATGAACCCTTGGAGCCTTCCACCGTTAGGCGGTTCCCCTCGGACTTGATCTTGACCCCCGTTGGGATCGAAATTGGTTTTTTGGCGATCCGTGCCATAGATTCCTCTATTCTTGTTTCAGTGTTACTGGACTAAGCAAAGAACTTCACCGCCGATGCCCTGCTGACGGGCCTGGGCATCCGTTAGGATACCCTTGGAGGTCGAAAGAATGGCCGTTCCCAGGCCCCCAATCACTTTGGGTACCCGGGTCTTGTCAGCATAAACGCGGCGGCCCGAACGACTGACCCGGTTGATCTCCGTGATCACCCGCTCCCTTTTGTCGCCGTATTTCATGGAAACACGGATCAAGGAAGGCTTTCCCTTGTCCTCCACGACTTTGTAATTCTTGATGAACCCTTCTTCTGAAAGAATCCGGGTGATCTCTAATTTCAATTTGGAATAGGGGATGTCCACCTTTTCCTTATACACGTGATTCGCGTTTCGAATCCGGGTCAACATGTCTGCAATCGGGTCCGTCATGGACATAAATTCGTTCTCCTTGAGTCTTACCAGCTGGCTTTAATGACGCCCGGGATCTTACCTTCCCCGGCGAGATTCCTGAAACAGATACGGCACATCCCGAAACGCCGTAAGAAGGCACGGGGCCGACCGCAAAGCTTGCAGCGATGATAGGCCCGAACTTTGAATTTGGGCTTCTTCATTTGTTTATTGATCAGGCATTTCTTGGCCATGAAATCTCCTAGTTCCTAAAAGGCATGCCAAGCAGTTTCAACAACTCCTTGGCTTGCTCATCATTTTTCGCAGTAGTCGTAAATGTTATATCCATTCCGTGGATGGATTGGACGCTTTCAAAATTGATCTCAGGGAAAATAATCTGTTCTTTCAAGCCCAAGGTGTAATTGCCCCGACCATCAAAGGAACGGGTGGGAACACCCCGGAAATCCCGAATTCGGGGAAAAGTCACCATGAAAAGGCGTTCCATGAAATGGAACATCCTCTCTCCCCGAAGGGTCACCTTGGCCCCCAATGGTTGGTTGGCACGCAGTTTGAAATTCGAGATGGCTTTTTTGGACCTCGTTATGGCCGGCTTTTGGCCACTGATCATGGCCAACTCATCCGCGGCTATGTCCAGGAGCTTGATGTTGTTCTCGGAAGCCGCTTTCCCAACGCAAACGTTGATGACGACTTTCTGCACCTTGGGAACTTGCATAACGTTCTTGATGTCGAACTTTTTCATCAAGGCCGGGACAATTTCCTTGGAATATTTTTCTTTTAGGATCGTGGTCGCCATCTTATTTTTCCTTATCCAAAATTTCGCCGCACTTTTTGCAGATCCTGGTCTTTTGACCGCTGGCCAGGATCTTATGGGAGATCCTTGTGGCCTTTCCGCATTTAGAACAGACGATCTGCAAATTGGAAACGTGGACAGGGGCTTCCTTTTCCACGATCCCACCTTGTGGTAGTTGCTGGTTGGGGCGGGTGTGCCTCTTGACCATGTTGATCTTCTCGACCAAAGCCTTTTCCGCTTTCGGAAAAAGACGGATGACCCGGCCCTTCTTACCCCGGTCTTTACCGGTCAAAACCAAAACCGTATCTTCGCGATGGACATGCATGACTTACAGGACCTCCGGGGCCAAGGAAATGATCTTCATGAAATTCTTCTCACGCAATTCGCGGGTAACGGGCCCGAAAATACGGGTTCCTCTGGGGTTCATCTGGTCGTTGATGATGACCGCGGCATTCTCATCGAAACGGATATTCGAGCCATCGGGACGGTTAAAGACGCGTCTTTGACGGACAACCACAGCCCTAACGACCTCGCTCTTTTTGACACCCCCACCTGGGATGGCTTCTTTGACAGCAGCCACAATGACATCCCCAATGGAGGCGTACCGACGCCTCGTCCCACCCAACACATGGATACACATAATCCTAGTGGCCCCGCTGTTATCGGCAACATTCAACATGGTTTGGGGCATGATCATAATTTGGCCTCCTCGATCACCACGGACTTTTTGAGGATCTTCACCAGGCGCCAGTGTTTGTCCGCGCTGATGGGGCGGGTTTCAGCGATCAAAACCACATCACCCTTCTTGGTTTCGTTCTTAGGATCATGGATCTTGAACTTACTGCGTTTGCGCAACAGTTTCTGGTAAAGAGGGTGCTTTACCAGGCGCTCAATGGAAACGACAGCCGTTTTATCCATCTTGCGGCTCACTACCACCGCCGTTTTCATGCGGGAATCATTTTTTTTGTTCTCGGTCGTCATCAAAATCTCCTCACGAGGCTTTCGAGCCTTTTTCTTTCTCACGAAGAATGGTCTTCAAACGCGCCACGTTTTTCCGGGCTTCCCGAATTTTCATCGGATTCTCCAGTTGCTTCGTGGAAAGTTGGATCTTCAAATTGAAAAGCTCTTCTTCTTTAGAGATCAGCTGCTGCTTCAATTGGTCAACGCTCATCTCACGGATTTCCTTGGACTTCATGAGAGCCCTCCAACTTGTGAACGGGTGATGTATTTCGTTTTGACGGGAAGCTTATGCGAGGCCAATTGAAAAGCTTCTTGAGCAACGTTTTCCGGGCAACCGCTCACCTCGAACAGGATACGACCCGGCTTCACGACGGCGGCCCAATGGTCCGGCGCACCCTTGCCTCCACCCATACGAACCTCAGCAGGTTTCCGGGTGATGGGCTTGCTCGGGAAAATGCGGACCCAGAGCTTACCAACACGCTTCATGTGACGGTTGATGGCCACACGAGCGGCTTCAATTTGCCGGTCAGTAACATAGCCGGCATCCTGGGACTTCAGGGCATATTCACCGAAGGCGAATATAGCCCCGTTCTTGGTTTGTCCCCGCATACGACCCTTCATGGTCTTGCGGTATTTAACTCGTTTTGGCATTAACATTGCTAATCCTCAATGAACCTAAGTTAAGCTGACTTATTCTCGACAAACTTCTTTTCACGGGGACCCTGTTTAGGCTTGGCCACCACGATTTCCTCTTGACGGTCCTTAGGACCAAAAATCTCGCGCTTAAAGACCCAACATTTGACGCCGATCTTCCCATAGGTCGTGCTGGCTTCGGAGAATCCATAATCAATGTCCGCCCTCAAAGTATGAAGCGGCACCCGGCCTTCCCTATACCATTCGGTCCGAGCGATTTCCGATCCGGCCAAGCGCCCCGAACACATGATCTTGATACCCTTCGCGCCGCCGTCCAAAGCTGCTTGAATGGCCTTTTTCATAGCGCGGCGAAAAGCCACACGTTTTTCCAACTGTCCGCACACACCCTCAGCTATCAATTGCGCATTGGTTTCGGGATGCTTTTCTTCATTGATGTTGATGCGGATCTCTTTTTTGGAGAACCGTTGCAATTCCTCCTTCAACTTATCAACTTCCGAACCTTTTTTGCCGATCACGATCCCGGGGCGGGAAGCGAAAATATCGACTTCAACGGTCTCCCCTTTTCGCTTCAGGACCACTTTCGCGACGCCCGCATGCTTTAATTTCAATTTGACGAATTTACGGATCTGGATGTCTTCCAACAAGGTCCGAGTATAGTCCTTCTGTTTGGCGATGAACCAAATGGAATCCCAGTCACGAATGATGCCGACCCTTAACCCGATCGGATTGATTTTCTGTCCCAAAAGTGCCTCCCTAAAACCTTAACGACTAATTTTTAATATCGTCCGAAACTACCACCTTGATGTGACTCGTGCGCTTGTGGATCGCGCTTGCCCGACCCATGGCCCGGGGAATGAATCTCCGGGTATTGCGCATCATGGGCCCTCCATCCACTTCGATGGACTTGACCATCAACTTATCGACATCCACACGGGTATTTTGCCCCGCGTTCGAAACGGCGGCTTTCAGGATCTTCGCCAGCTCCCCAGCAGCGCGTTTTTTGGTAAAAGCCAAAATATTCAAGGCTTCGCCCACTGCTTTTTTACGTATCAACGCAACCACCTGGCGGGCCTTCCGCGGGGTGATCCGGGTATATCGAGAAATCGCCTGTGCTTGCATGAAAAACCTCTTCCCTTTCGTCTATTTCAGTCCAACAGCTTTTTCGGTCTTGACCGCCCCATGGGCCTTGAAGGTCCTGGTGGGGGAAAACTCTCCCAATTTGTGACCAACCATGTTCTCGGTGATGAACACGGGAATGAATTTCCTCCCGTTGTGGATAGCAAAGGTATGCCCCACCATTTCCGGATGGACAGAACAACGCCGGACGTAGGTCTTGACGACCTTTTTATCATTTGCCCGGTTCATCTTTTGGATCAACTTCAGCAACTTTTCGTCCACATAAGGACCTTTTTTCAATGATCGGCTCATGTCCTAACCTCTCCCTATTTGCGGTGTTTAACGATGTATTTTTCGGTCAACTTGTTCAAACGGGTTTTATAACCCTTCGTCGGCTTGCCCCAGGGCGTCGTTGGGTGACGACCACCGGAGGTCTTTCCTTCGCCGCCGCCCATTGGATGTCCATCGCCCGGCCGCGTGACCACGCCGCGGGACTGGGGACGTTCCCCCATCCAGCGCATGCGACCAGCTTTTCCGATGCTCACGTTGTTATGATCGAGATTCCCAACCTGTCCCATGGAAGCCATACATTCCACATGGATCTTCCGCATCTCGCCTGAAGGGAGTTTAAGGGTGGCATAATCGCCGTCCCGAGCCATCAACTGCGCGACCGCTCCAGCGGAACGGACCAATTGGCCGCCTTTACCGGGACGGATCTCGATATTGTGGATCATCGAACCCAGCGGAATATCCTTTAACTTCATGGCATGACCGGGCTTGACGTCGGCACCCGCTCCCGCCAAAACCTTGTCGCCCACTTGCAGACCCTCAGGAGCGAGGATGTATCGTTTGTCTCCATCCGCATATTGCAATAAGGCGATGCGGGAAGAACGGTTGGGGTCGTATTCTACGGAAACCACCTTCGCGGCCATCCCATCCTTATCCCTTCCGAAATCGATCAGGCGGTACTGGCGCTTGTGACCCGCACCACGGTGGCGGCTCGTAATGCGACCATGCATATTGCGCCCGCCGGTGGATTTCAATGCCACCACCAGGGACTTCTCAGGGGCCTTCTTGGTCAGATTCTCGCCCACAATGGCCGTCATGGCCCTGCGGCCAGCGGAGGTCGGTTTATATTGTTTGATCGGCATGATTAAGCCCCTTCAAAAAATTCGATTTTTTGGCCCGGCTTCAAAGTCACAATCGCCTTTTTCCACCGATAGGCCTTGGACATATGGCTACCAAAACGCCGGATCTTCGCCGGAATGTTCGCGGTGTTGACCTTTGTTACCTCGACCTTTTCTTTTTTAAAGATCGTTTCCACGGCATTCTTAATCTCTTTTTTGGTCGCCGCGGGATTCACTTCAAAGGAATACTTCCCCTTTTCTTTCAAAAGGGTGCTCCTCTCGGTGATCAAGGGCCGAACGATGACATCCTGGATCTTTTTCACTTTGCCTTCTCCTTGGAAGCGGAAACCTTGGTCCCCGGCTCTCCCATTTGCTTAAGCGCTCCCTGTGCGAGCACCACCACGTCATGGCTCATGACCTCAAAGATGTTCAAGTTCGATTGCGAAAGAAGCGTCGTTTTCGGGATATTCCGGAAACTTTTTGCCGTGGCATGATTGACCTGGTCCAGGACAATCAAACATTTTTTCCCGTCCAGGCCCAAAGTCTTGAGCAATCCAACCGCCTGCTTGGTCTTGGGAAGTTCGAATTTCAAGTTCTCGATCACGAAAACTTTTCCCTGTTGGGCTTTGTCCGAAAGGGATTCAGCCAAGGCTTGACGACGCATTTTCTTGGGGAGTTGAAGGGAGTAATCACGCGGCTTTGGCCCGTGAGCGATACCGCCACCTACGAATTGGACCGCCCGAATGGATCCCTGGCGGGCGTTACCGGTCCCCTTTTGCTTGAAGGGCTTCTTGCCACCGCCAGAAACTTCCCCTTTTCGCTTGGTCTTGACCGTTCCCAACCTCTGGTTGGATAAATAGGTCGTCACGCCTCTCCACATATGATGGGTACGAGGCTTCAAACCGAATAATGTCTCAGGCAGATCAACTTGACCTGTCGATTGACCTGTCGAACTGTAAATATTGGCTTTTGGCATTTCGATCTTCCTTACTTTTTAACGCTGGGTCGTACGGTGATGATCCCGCCATTGGCTCCCGGGACCGCGCCTTTTACGAACAACAAATGATTCTCAGGATCGACCTTGACCACCTTCAAGTTCAAGACGGTGTTCTTGTCGGTTCCCATGTGCCCCGGCATACGAGTCCCGGGAAATACGCGCGACGGATCGGAAGAGGCTCCGATACCACCCGGCGCCCGATGGAACATGCTTCCATGGGAATTGCGCCCGCCCCTGAACCCATGGCGACGGACGACACCTTGAAAACCCTTACCCTTGGTAATACCGGTCACATCCACCCAAACGACCTCTTTCAGGTTTTCGACGGTCAAGGTCTGTCCCACTTGGAACGGGGCCGTATCATCAACTCGGAACTCCTGGAGAACCCTCTTGGGAGTAGCGCCGGATTTTTTGAAGTGTCCTTGAAGGGATTTTGTCGTGTGCTTCTCTTTTTTTTCAGCGAACCCCAGTTGAAGGGCGTTATAGCCCTCTTTGTCCTGGGTCTTTTTCTGGATGACGACACAAGGGCCCACTTCCAAAACGGTCACGTGGGTCGCTTTGCCGCTTTCCTCGAAGAAAGTTGTCTGACCAATCTTTTTTCCGATGAGGGTTTGCACGTTTTCGCTCATTTCATTGCCCTTACAGTTTGATCTCGACATCCACCCCAGCGGGCAGGTCGAGTTTCATCAAAGCATCGATGGTCCGTTGGTTCGGATTCACGATGTCCACCAATCTTTTGTGGGTACGGATCTCGAACTGCTCCCTAGACTTCTTGTCCACGTGGGGGCTGCGCAGGACGGTATAACGGTTGATCTCAGTGGGCAAAGGTACAGGCCCCAACACGATCGCTCCGGTCCGCCGGACGGTCTCGATGATCTCCACCGTCGACCGGTCCAAAAGCCGGTGATCGTAGGCCTTTAATTTGATCCTGATTTTTTGACTTGTGGCCGTGGCCATACTGTCCTCGCCTTTTCTTTTCTTTATTCGACGATCTGGGTAACAACGCCGGCGCCCACCGTGTGGCCGCCCTCGCGGATGGCGAAGCGGAGTTCTTTCTCCATCGCCACCGGCACGATCAACTCAATGTCCATCGTGATATTGTCCCCGGGCATGCACATCTCCACTCCCGTCGGCAACTTCACGTCTCCCGTCACGTCCGTCGTCCGGAAGAAGAATTGCGGCTTGTAGCCGTTGAAGAACGGCGTATGCCGTCCCCCTTCTTCCTTCGTCAACACGTACACTTCACCTTTGAACTTCTTGTGCGGGTTGATGCTCTTGGGCTTCGCCAAGACCTGGCCACGCTCGATGTCCTTCTTTTCAACGCCACGGAGCAGGGCCCCGATGTTGTCTCCCGCTTGCGCGTCGTCCAGCAACTTGCGGAACATTTCAACGCCCGTCACCACCGTCTCACGCGTCGGCTTGATCCCGACGATCTCAACCGTGTCACCCACCTTCACCCGTCCGCGTTCCACGCGGCCCGTCGCGACCGTCCCACGACCGGTAATGAGGAACACGTCCTCAACCGCCATCAGGAAGTCCTTGTCCACATCGCGCTTAGGCTCGGGGATATAGCTATCCACCGCTTCCATCAGCTTGAAGATGGATGGTTCGCCGATCTCGCTCGCATCCCCTTCTAGGGCCTTGGTGGCCGATCCACGGATGATCGGGGTCTTGTCTCCGGGGAACCCATACTTGGTCAAAAGGTCACGAACTTCAACTTCCACTAGTTCCAGCAGTTCTGAATCGTCCACCATGTCGCACTTGTTCAGGTACACCACGATGAAAGGCACGCCCACCTGGCGGGCCAAAAGGATATGTTCCCGGGTCTGGGGCATCGGGCCGTCAGCGGCCGAAACCACCAAAATCGCTCCGTCCATCTGGGCGGCTCCCGTCACCATGTTCTTGATATAGTCCGCGTGACCGGGGCAATCCACGTGCGCGTAATGGCGCTTGTCCGTTTGGTATTCCACGTGCGAGGTATTGATCGTCACCCCGCGCTCCCTCTCTTCAGGGGCATTATCGATGTCCGCGTATCCCTTCGCCGTCGCCCAGCCCTTCTTCGCCAGCACCGTGGTAATGGCAGCCGTCAAGGTCGTCTTCCCATGGTCGACGTGCCCGATCGTCCCAATATTCACGTGCGGCTTGTTACGTACGAATTTCTCTTTTGACATAGACACCCCTCCTCGGGCGCCCCTTTGGGCGCTAAATTCGATCAGCCTTTTAACTTTGCAATGATCTCTTGTTGAATCGACTTCGGCGTTTCCTCGTAATGCGCGAACTGCATGGTGTAAGTGGCGCGACCTTGGGTCATGGACCGAAGATTGGTGGAGTAACCGAACATCTCGGACAGCGGAACCTTGGAGCGGATGATCTGGGCCGAACCGCGCAATTCCATTCCCTCGATCTTTCCCCGCTTGGATTGAAGATCTCCCATCACCGGGCCCATGAAATCGTCCGGGGTGACCACTTCCACGTCCATCACCGGCTCTAAAATAACGGGTTCGGCACTGCGCATGGCATCCTTGAAAGCCATGGAAGCCGCGATCTTAAAGGCCATTTCATTGGAGTCAACATCGTGATAGGACCCATCGGTCAAGGTCACTTTGAAGTCGACGACCGGGTAGCCAGCCAGAACACCGCTGTCCTTGGCTTCCATGATTCCCTTTTCGACCGCC